>Ga0102593_1000491_pt1 | contig 69474 bp, 68 predicted proteins | sample AraplaCol_mMS_r2_2_FD_76862 | JGI IMG/M metagenome (GOLD analysis project Ga0102593, IMG submission 76862) | Arabidopsis root microbial communities from North Carolina, USA - plate scrape MF_Col_mMS_r2 (SPADES assembly) (version 2) | ecosystem: Host-associated > Plants > Roots > Endosphere... | reverse complement strand
TTTATCTTTCTTTCTCACTGCGTACATGCGTAGTACGGGAATATTTACATACATACATACATACACTGTACGGAGTAATCCACTATCCAGGTCAGTAGAGTCAGCATCAAGTCTTCGATAGATCGGACCCAGTGTCTTCCGTCTCCATCTGCCGATCAACTCGATATACTCCGTGAAATCGCTCAGCCCAATACGCTACGCGTTCCTGAAACGGCTCTCTGCACGATCCAACGTCAACCACTTTGACTTTGACTTTACCCTTTCCCTCTTCCCTTTCCTTCCTCCACCCCAACCTCCTCTTTCATCTAATCCCGAGATCCACCGACAAACCTACTAGGTACTGTACAATATAGTGTACTGTATGGAGCACGTCTAGACTGTGACCGCATTGCGGGCCAGTTAGATGCTATCCGATCTGCTAAGGTCATGATCAAACATCTTTCTCCCCCCGCCCTCCCTACTCGTTAATCTCCCGGCTCTAAGCTAGATCGCACGACTCGACCTCGCCGTCGGCTTGCCCATTTACTCGGCTCCGGGGGTTTTGCTGTACTGATGGATGTTTGATCTACCGCTTCCTGCCTGGGTAAAGTTTGCGGTTTTTTTTTTTTTAACTCTTTTTTTCTTTCTGAGCTTCTAGTTTCTACTTTCGAATTTTTTAGACTTTTAATATTCTTTTACTCTTACTTTTTTGCCCTAATCTTGTATCAACGCTTAGCTCTCTCTGGTAAAGACACCTGCTCGGGAACATGCAATCTCCAATCTCCTACTGTAGTGTATTCGGCATAACGTCACCTAGCGGGCCTTTTTCGTTTGCTTTTCTTTGTCTTCGGCCATCCGAGTCTTGTCATAGGGGAATATCTTCCCCTCATTGGCTTCGCATTTAGCACCAATCAATCTTCAAGATCAATATGAACTCGCATTTATCGATTCACCGGGCTTTCTCTCAACGTATCACGATCACTCCACTAACTCCGCTTGTTATGGCATTGGCATAAACAGAGGGTGGGGGAGGCAAAAAGACAAGACATGGGAACATCTCACGCCGTTAGAACCAGTCGAGTATAGATCAACCCATAGACGTCAAAGAAACAAAGAAAAAAAAATATTCTCCACCATGGATAATAGGTTTATGCCCTGTCTTAAGGTTAATGAATTATAAATAACATATCACCACCGAAACCGGGTTGGGGTTATTTTTTTTTTTTTTTTCCTTTTTTCTTTTTTGTAAATTATAATAATTGTGATAATTATTATTATTTTCATTATTATTACAGATGCTTTAGGAAAGTTGTCTCTCATCTTTCTTTGACACTTTCTCGCCCTTCCACGCACTGGCTCTACTGCATGCTGCACATCATTTCCCTTCCCCTTCCAACCTACTCCGCTGTCCATCGTCCACCGTCTATCTTTCCGCAGGCGTCTAAATCTGCTTCTCGGCTAGACCACTCATGATGATGCTCTCTTAATCTTTAAAATAAGAATTGAAATACATACATAATACAAGACTTTTTTCTTCTTCTAAGGCTCGGGACTTTTTACCGGTCTCCAATCTTTTTGGTCATCACTCCTCCTGCATCAATCCTGGTCAATATTACACCCGTTTCCCGCTAGTGAACATCCTGATACTCTCAGTTTTCTCTTGCTTGGTTTCTCTCTTTCAGCGCTTTTCCTCTATTGGATTTCTCTTCTATTTTCTCTCCTCCCATTTTTTTTCTTCTTCAATCTTTTCATGTTTCCGGATCTTGTTTGATTTTGTATTTTGTATTTTCTTTTTCTTCTTTTTTATTTCTTCCTAATTTATTTCTTCTTTCTTTTCTTGAATATTCATTTTTGGTCTCTTCTATTCCCTTTTGACTCTACTTCCCCATCCTTCTACATCAGCCCGTTTCGCCCTAATTTAGCAGCGCGGCTCTCCCAAATGAAGGCCAGGATGGGTCTCGTTGCAGCTAAATAACGACCCTGGACCCTCCCATCTTTGCTCTCATCATTGCCCTGAATCCACCCCCAGTCCAGAAAAGAGGCCACTAGCCGTGTGTGTGTCGCGCAGCGGAGAGCCTCAGTGTCGGATCATCTCCCCTGTTCTTGGCTTTGCTTTGCTACAATTTGCCCTAGACCGTTGGGCATCTCTCCACGCGCGTTTCTTCCCTCGCGCGCCAATATCTCTCGCACTCACATCCCGGTTCTTTTCTTGTCAAACCTCATTGTCTCCCTCCCCGTCATCCTACTACCATCCACTTTTTCTCCTGACACACCCACATACACATACACACATACCTGGCAGAAGCGTTCCAATCTTGCTACTTGCGAGTAAGGATTCTGTCTCAGTCTGCCGAGGTCGGTGACCGGTATGGTACAAGCCGACCTGGCCTCTGACCCGCTCTCAAAGTACAAGGAAGAGCGTGCGGATGATTCTGTGAGTACTGAGCCTTTTGTTTTAGTTATTTCGTTCTCGTGGCTTTCATTATCATTACCTGCTTTCCCGTTTGCCATTTGATTTCCTTCGGATAGAAATTGTGTCGCAAAGGTTTCCTATTTCAATATCATTTCCAATCTTCTTGGATCTTGTCTACTCTTCATGTTGGGACAGTATGGGTTCGGAACCGCTAAAACTCTTTTGCGCTTCACCTCTTCTCCATCCACGGGGCTCTCTACCCGCTGGCCTCGGAAATGCCCTATATCGGGCTCAGCAGGCCATGCGCTACAACACGCATGTCATCATTCCTTCTTTAGAGTGAGGACCAGCAAACAGCTCGGCTAATGGCCATTTATTGCTCTCTGGGTCTCTGGGTCTCTGGGATTCATCTACGCCTCCTCTTGCGCCATTGAAGTCACGGTGATCAGGCTGGATATTACCCAAGATGCCACAGGATCAATCTATATCAAAGCCCAAGCTATAGATCCCGGAGCCTTCTCTTTTCGCCACTTCCACTTTCTCAAGAAAGCAGTGGACAGAGATTGGCTCAAAAAACAGGGAATAGTGAACATCAACAGCACAATGAAAGCCACGTCCTTCGTTGAAACAAGCTGGGCAAACAACACTGCTGGAGTGCTTTGTCCCTTCGGAAGGAAATAGCCACTCGCATTGTTGAGCCTGATACAGGGGCTACACAGAGCCATGATTCTCTTTGGTCCTAACTGGCGTATCCTGGTTGTGACCCTGGCCATTTGGTCTGCTCCTGAGCGTATCCCTGCTCGAGGCATCGATTCCCTGTCCTTCACTCCCCCACTTCTTCTCTTTAGCCCAACCCAGATGAGCCTCTGATCTTGAAGAATTCAAATCCCCGCGCTTGTGTCGTCACTCGGAAGATTTGGCTGTGTTTTCAAGTCTCTCCTGCCCTCCCATGTCCACGTTCTTAGGTTGTCGTACCACCCTGCAGCCTCGAACACGTCTCGCCGTCTTTGACCTCCAGTGTCAGTTTACTGATATGTACTTTTGCCACAGCTTCGACTCGGCAGTTCGAATCGCCCGAGCTTACAACATTCGCAACAGCAGCATCCTCAGTCTATTCAACCACATCCCAGAGGTCTCCCATCACCATCACAGTCAACAGTATCTTTCCCTCCTAGCACATACCCCCAATCACACTCCATAGAGAACGGCGTGCTACATAACCCGAGTGCGTACGGAATCCCGCCTCAGGAGTCGTCTTATTACACCACAAATCCTTCCTCTTATACCTCCCAGCAAACTGTATCCGCGCAGTATTCACCCAGCGGTAGGTTTTTTGAAAGTTATTCTGGTTGATATCACTCCGTAGCGGTTTGCGCGTGCATTATATCAATGCCCAGGGTAAGATACCAGGGTATCTACAGAATCCAACTGATGCGCCGAGATTAGGACCTTCCGACCTCATGGCCACCACCGCTCAAATGCAAAGGCCTTATCCCCCAATTTACCATACCCCCAAGTCCAATTCGCCAGCATCGGTAGCATCACAGCCACACGACCAGCATGCTCGCAATCTCTATACCCAGTCACCCCAGATACCTCCCCAGTTAGCACCTCAGATGTATGCATATCAGCCATACTCCCCCATCAACAATGTTCAACAGTCGCCATATGTGACACATCCTTCTCCCCAGTCACATCCTCTCACAACACAGTCTATGATGATGCCACCACAGACGACAACGGCGCAGATGCCACCTCATCAACCTTCGCACGCTCCCAATCCAGCCTTGGCCAGTAGCCCGGCGATGAAAATGGACTCTTCGTCACAGCCTGGAGCCGGCCAACGACCCATGCTCAACCCACCTCTTTCGTCACCAAATCCGACTCTACAAGGAAGTTCAGCCCAATCGCCTCTCGGAGCCAGTTCAAGCGCAGCACCAGGTCCCATTCCCGCGACTACTCCACTAGTCGTCCGGCAAGACAGCAACGGAGTACAATGGATTGCATTCGAGTACTCAAGAGATCGAGTGAAAATGGAGTACACAATCCGATGCGACGTTGAATCCGTACACGTGGATGGTCTAAGTCTAGAATTCAAAACGGAGAATTGCGTCTACCCGCGCGCTTGCTGCAACAAAGATAACTACAAGGGCAACCGTCTCGTCTACGAATCTGAATGTAACACCGTGGGCTGGGCTTTGGCCGATCTAAATCCAGCATTACGAGGTAAACGCGGCCTCATCCAACGTGCGGTTGATAGTTGGCGGAATAGCAATCAAGATCCTCGACTTCGCAGTCGGAGAGTTCGTCGTCAGGCGAAACTGGGTCGTCGACAATCAATGCCTGCTACCCCGGCCCCTTCGCATATGCCACCTACTGGCCCCGGTCCTATCCCGCATGGACTGTCTAATGCTGTTCCTCCGATGCAACAGCCTCTTCCTCAACCTCCTCCTCCTGGTTCTCGACCCAATATTCAGGGTCCTATGAGTATGGGACCCCCGCAGCTGCATCATCATCATGCTCAACCAGATGGCAGCCCTAAGATGGAAGAAGTCAGCGGTATGTTCCACCAGATCTGATGTCTTTATCTTGTTTTTATCGACGATGCGCGGCGGAAGTTCGGTTACTTTGCTGAATCCTCCTTGTGCTTTCCGTTCCTTTCTTCATTTTCTTTTTCTTCTTGTTTCTTCAGCCCCCGTCGCCTTGTGTTGTGGAATTGATGGACGGGTTATGCGATGAATTGTGCTTTTTTATTCCCACTTATACTCTTTTGTTTTATTTCGTGTCCTTTTATGGTTCTCGGTATGTGAGACGTGTATATGTGACTTATTGTCTGATGTTAATTGTCGTCGTGTATGAGAACGGGATATACGTCTATTTGGCCTGAGACTTAGTGCGATATATTTCTGACTTTTTTTCTTTGCCTGTTGCATTCCTGTATTCATTTATTATTCTCCTGTCCGAGCTCTGTTGTTCTTGTCGTTTTCCTACCATTCATACCCTATGCCTTGTTATTCCATACCACCGCGCACCGCTCTCGTGCTTTTCTTTCATGCGGACTTTGATCCCTGTCCTTTATTCGAAAGTCCAGCGTAGGCTAATTTTTGCCCTAATTCAATTTTTCAATCCTATAGGCTCTACAGAATACGCTACTCGATCATTGGAGACTACCCGCTTACCACCTGCACCTCTCGATGCTGGCGATATCCGCCTAGCACAAGTCTTCCATGACTCGAATGTTCTCCCTATTCCAGCCAGCGCCGGACCCCCTGGTCCTTCCATCCCTCCCATGATAAGGGAGAGCGGCTTAGGCTCAATGGGTCGACATCCGACTATCGCAACCTCCAGTCGCATGGATGCAGGACCGGGACTGACATCAGCAACGACAGTGGCAGCTGCACTGGCAGAGACAGATGACGAAGTAAGCCCAAGTAATGAAGATCTATTTGGTCAGCTACCTGGCGGCAAGCGACGAACTTTTATTCTCGTGGAAGATCCTCAACGGGGTTCTCGTGTCCGGGTCAAGGTTGGGCTAGATAAAGTCAACATGGACGATCTACCCGACTCATACCGCAAGCTCAACGCTGTCTACCCGCGCACTTATTTCCCAGTACAAATGAAAGATGCGCCGGGCCAGACCGTTCCTTGTCAGCGATATTTCCGTGATGATACGGAGATCGCGGAGGATGATGCTCTGGTTTTTGGGCGGACGACGGTACTCGCACCCTCATTGGATGGTGAGGGGGACATTGAGGTGCCGAAGATTTCACGACGCGGACATCGGAAAGAAGTTATGTTGAATGATCTTGCTTATCGGCTTAGTTGGAGCCAGAGTCGAGTTTTTGAGGGGAGAAAGTTGTTCTTGCAGCAGTCTTGTAAGTTGGATCCCTTTTACTTCAAATCGCTCCCATTTGATCCCGTATCCATACCCCGGTTCCGAGTTTTGAATTGTTTCATATATATATATATATATATTTTTTTATTTTTATTTTTCTCGACACACCACATTCCTTTTGCAGATGGGCCGACCTCCTTGCATGACACGGAGGACCACGTGCACGACCGAGACAGTCTCAGCCGCGGTTTACGCCTCACATTCATTGACACATGCACTACACTACGACTACAATGATGATGTTTATAATACTAACTTGCTATTAGTGGATGCATATCGCAATAAAATGCGCAGTTCAATGTTGGCCGCGGGACAGGATCCGGCGGCTATCCCGGAGCATTTTGATACTCGCCGGGGTAAGCGACGATTTCTGGAACGGACGAGTCGAACTGGGTCTGCGGCACAGAGGAGTGCTGAGGAAGTGGAGGGTTGATTATGATTTTTTTTTACGGAATATTGACTGCATTCACTGCACTCTTCAATGAAGTATTAGGAGCATTACGTGGGTGGAAGGGGAGGAGGTCTGGTATGCTGCGTGCAGTGCTCTTGGATGTTTTGATGGATTGGAATGTAGCGAGGACCTGTTCATTTCTTTAGTAGCGGATATGATTATGAGATATGACTATTGATGGACTTACTTTCTCTGACACAATAAGTACTGTATTTGAATATGTGATATCTATATCTACTATACTCAAGTATACTGATATCTTGATACATTGACACTCTTTTATGTTCGAGTGTCAACCATGGGTCGCCGCCCTAAAAATAGCGCGCCCCACTAGTCCCTTTTCAGGGTCCAACGGCAAATTCAATGATTGTCGATATTGACAGATGGTAAATTGATTATTGACGATATTCGTATATTTATATGTAAGACTGATCATAATTATTCATATAATACTATATACCAATTCATATTTGAATTTCCTATGTAGAGTGCTGCTCTGTGTTGTTCTCTGCTGCTATTGTAACTGACTACTTGTTGCTCCGCTGACTGTTTCCCCGGTCACCCCATGTTTTTCTCACCACTCGCTTCCCCTCGCCATTTTCTTTCTTTTTGTCTCTCCCCAACTTCCACCCTCTACGCCTCACTACGATTCTTTCCACGATCTTCTATTTATTCTCCATCAATCTGACACATTTAACCCGTGCCACTTCCCCCCTTTGACCCACTCTCCCTCTCTCTCATTCCTTGTCCTCAATCTCGGGAACCGTGGATCTGCACCAGCGATGCCTACATTCTGATCCTCCCCTTCCTACGCTGAATTTCTCCCTTTCTGCCTGGTCAATCCTAGTCTGATCATCTCTCTGCCTTTCTCTTTCTCCTTCTTCCTTCCTTTCCCTTTTTCCTCCACTCTCCTCCCTCCCACTTGGAGTCATACCCTCCATCACCTATGAACAACTTCGATAATTCCGCTTCACCCCATCGCCACATACCAGACCGCAAAGACTCAACTGTAACTCCAGGCGTCGATAATCTCGGCCCAGCTTCTATCGGTGGCGGTATAAGCGGTATCGCCCTCGGCGTTGCAAACTCTCACGATCGTCTCAGCGGCATTGACGCCGTCCACTCAATGGATCAAGATCACGATACCTTCACGGGCCCCGCCGAGCGAGGCTACCATACAACTGGCTCCGACAATCCATACGTACCACAGTCTTACACAAGTGCCGAATCGCTGCACCAGGACCGTTCATACGGGTCCAATATGGCTCTAGGTGGTGCCGCGGCTTCTCCGGGCATGCTGACGCCCGGTCAGTCCTCGGCTCATTTCAGTGATACGAGTGTCAATCGCCGCAGTATGATGGATCAATACCCTGGTCCATATGGTGGTGGTGCCGGAGGCATCTCGAATGATGGTCCTTACCAGCGACACTCGCAGTATAGCTCTAATATTCCAGACATTAATCCCCACGATATTGCCGACGATGATGATGAGTTTGCTCCCCAATCGCGAAGTCGCGCCGCCCCTGCAGGCGCGGCAGCGGGTGCTGCCGGTGGAGCGGCCGCTGGGGGCATGTTTGGTTTCTTTGGAGCAAATAAATCGGGGGCCGATACTGCGTATGGACCTGTTCCAGGCGGAAGTAGTGGCCTCGAAGCCGGTCAAAGCGGTGGTTCAGGTGGTGATGCAGGGGAGAAAGCAGCACTCGGCGCTTCAATGTCCGCGCGGAAGAAGCGTGGTTTAATCGCCGGTCTTGTCCTTGGATTAATCGTCGTTGCTGCGATCGTTGGTGGTGCTGTAGGTGGTACACTTGGTCACAAACATTCGGGAGATTCGACGAACAGCAATACGGAGTCTGCAGATTCAGATTCATCGACCAATGGTGACTTGAACAAGGATTCGTCTGAGATCAAGGCGCTCATGGACAACGAGAATTTACACAAGGTCTTCCCCGGTATGGATTACACCCCATGGGGTGTGCAGTATCCACTTTGCTTGAAGTATCCTCCTTCTCAGAACAACGTCACTCGCGATATGGCTGTGCTCTCGCAACTCACCAATAATGTGCGCTTGTACGGAACGGACTGCAACCAGACGGAAATGGTACTACACGCGATCGACCGACTGGAATTGACTGATATGAAAGTGTGGCTGGGTGTATGGATCGACACAAATGACACGACAACGGAGCGCCAGCTCAAGCATCTCTACAAAGTTCTCGACGACACCAAGGATACAAGTATCTTCAATGGGGTAATTGTCGGCAACGAAGCCCTTTTCCGCGCTGGAGATAGCAAGCAGTCGGCCCAGAAGAATCTGATCAGCTATATCAAGGATGTCCGGAGCGAACTGAAGAAACGTGATATTGATTTCGAAGTCGCAACCTCTGATCTAGGCGATAACTGGAATGCGGATCTCGTTGAGGCCGTGGACGTTGTCATGTCAAACGTTCACCCATTCTTCGCGGGCGTGAATGTGGACAATGCCGCTTCATGGACCTGGGACTTCTGGCAGACCCACGATGTATCCCTGACCAAGAATTCTCAAAAGAAACAGGTCATTTCGGAAGTTGGCTGGCCTAGCGGAGGTGGCAAAGACTGCGGTGACAGCCCGACTTGCGACAAGGATACTCCCGGGTCCGTGGCTAGCATTGATAATCTGAACCAATTCATGTCCGACTGGATCTGTCAGGCTTTGGACAACGGCACAGACTACTTCTGGTATGTATAATCCCATTGCAAGCACTCAATTACAGCATGACTAATCATTGAAACAGGTTTGAGGCATTTGACGAGCCATGGAAGATCCAATTCAACACCAAAGACGAAAACTGGGAGGATAAATGGGGTCTCATGGATTCTGCCCGGAAGATCAAGAAGGGTCTGAAGATCCCAGATTGTGGTGGCAAGAAAGCTACGTGAGCAGAGTGCAGACTCGAAGCAGATCTCATAGTAAACTGTCTGCGATTCTGCTCTTTTTCTAATGGGATACGATCATGAAAAGCACATTTCTGTGCATGCATATATGCCTCACCTTGTTTCTATTGACGACTTTTACCCTCGCCCTTTTGTTTTTACCTGCTGTGTTCCGTTTTCTTACAATCCCCCTCTACCTCTTCTCTTCCATAATCACGCTTTTGATATCTATTTGTCCGCATTGAATCCTTTCTTCCCAGTTGATTGGATTTTTATTCATTACGCATGACATTGACTTCGATGCTTCTGTCATCAATTCCATGGCCCTTTATTACTTCGAAATTTTGACGCTTTTCCTGTTTTGTTTCCATCTTCCTAATTGAGATGGATATTTCGTTCGGAATGTCTCTGGGTCTTTGAGCTTTGAATGTTGTTGATTCCTACGTTACTTTTGTACGTCGGGCGTTTTGTAGATAGCGAATTTCCAATGAACAATTTTTTTGTATCAATATGATCTTGAGTAACATTTCCCTTAAGAGGACACAGTGAATCTTCAACTAAATCTCTTCACCTCTGATGATTTTCAGCACTTTGTTGCCGTCCTTCCCAATGCGGTGCACGGGTGCGTGAAAAATGGGCCGACGAAGTAGAAATTATTCGCAGTTTAGCCGGTCCAAGCTAAATTGATTCATATCAAGTCCACCGGAAAAATGTATCATGTCACTGAACAACAATGGCCCCAAGGCACAACAAATCCCGGTATCTGCGCAACAGGCAGCTTCGCAAGGGAGGCTGGGTATAAGTGCAGTACCGCCAACCCCTATAAAGTTGCCTGCCCCACATGATGGTATTTGTTCTGATAAAAATGCGTTATCTGTATGCATTAATTTGAAAGTAGGGTTCGATTCGAGAAATCCGAATTGTCTGCCGCCTCGAATTGGCGCTTTACGGATGAAACTTGGTTCTTCCACCTCTTTGAAAGCCAGTCCTTCGAGACCGGAATCTTATACCTCATTTGATTTCGGTATCTCTTGTGTTGGGGAAGAACATCGAAAGATTTAATATGTCCACTCGTTTTTGTTATCTGATATGAAGGTTGGTGGTAGGGGGTGGGATATTCATGGATCAGAGGTCGATTTCAATGGTTCTGAAGACTCAGTGGTTGAACCAAGAGATTTGAAATACTCATTGGATATTCCTGTGTCTTGTGAGATTCCGAGAAGGTTAATCTCGGCTCCCAGCTTTGAATATGGTTTGATATCTCGTTCCTACGCGCTTGAGATATCTCTGATCTGTTATCCTGGAAATGAACTTTTTTCACGGACAATATCTCAGCGGATTCCGTCACGATTCTATGTTTAATTCTTCAAAACTCAATGTTACTCTGAATGTCTAAACTTCTGGATTTTGAGGCCCTGCATGTTATATTCGTTTCTCAAGCTTTTTGCTCCTTCTCATCATGAAGTAAACCGCGTTTCTTGACTAAAGATGAAATCACATCGCCCGTTTCATTTCCCAATCTCGCGAATCCCTTCACAACTCCTTCTCTATCGCGAGTACGCATTTCCTGACTCATATTATGTTTTTCTTGGATCTTCTCAATTCGAACCTCGATACCAACGATATTTCGCTGCATCAACTCAATGTACTTGTCCGGTGCATCCCCGACTTCCCAAGGCTGCGGCCTTTCACCCCCGGTATAACCCGTAACAGAGGCCTCGAGATGTTCCGAGAGGTCTTGGATTTGCTTTTTGAAAAAGTCGCCAGCTGCGGGCGTTTTCGAGTCATAGTAGAGAGAAAGTTTGTCGTATACCTGAACAGCGGAGTAATTCCAGGTCGGCACGAATTTACCAGACTCGGGTTTGGTTTTAACATAGTATTTGGGCGTGACGTAGTGATCGTATTTGCCATTGAATACTACAAGGACGTCGTTCTCAAGCTGTAAGACATCGGGTTTGTTTTCGAGAGTTTCGATCATGCCTTTCACTTGTGGGTTTTGCTTGGCGATGTGTGCTCGGAGACGGCCTTCTGATGCATATTCATTGGGTGCGTCGAGCAGGAATGGGACAAGAGTGCATTGTAGGAAGTCAAAGGATGTTTCAAGACCAGTGATCCAACGAAGTGGATCTCGCATCGGCCAAAAAACATCTACAAAATTTATGACAAAAAAGAACTTGAATAAGGGCGATGGCAAGACCCGTGAGTATGATTGCTCTCGTGCACCGGATAAGGCATGGTTGGAGCTTGTGGATAAATGCCAACTCGTAGTGTGAAAAGATTTTCAAAGCAAAGAGCACAGTGGAGATGCCGATACTAATTGATAGGTTCAAAAGGCGAGAACGATCATAGTAGCTTATATAGTACCATAGGAACCCTCCTCAAATGGCGTGGAAAGATATTGAACAGCAATATAAGCAATTTCTCCTCGAGCCATTCTATACTTCTGGTTTTGGACGGAAAAATGAGGGCCCGGACGAAACAGCCGATCTACGAGGATTTGAACTGACAGAATTTCAAAAGTATCACTTTTCAGCTCTGCCTTTTCATAATTCATCGTCCAAAGTATACAAGACAGTCATTCATCTTCTTGAATGATCTTTGTCCGGGATTTCCGGCTATGTCGCATCAAATTGGATCCAATTGATCCATTTACCACACAAATTCTCTCTTTCTTTCATACATTCAATACGCCCGCAAACAATCCACCTTGAAAGGAGTTCTCTCTGGGCTAGGACGCGTCTCGATACCCTGTCTGAGATGTATAAGCCTGCACCTGCGTGACCCAAAAAGACTAACATTGTCTGGTCGCGAAACGGTTGCAAAAGTTGTGGCCAAAGAAAATCTAAGGTAGGATTGATGCTGAGTTCCCTCTCGTAGTATTCTCTCAATTGAAACATGTTTAGTGGAACCGACCTGCGGTACATGCGCTAGACTGGGGAAAACCTGTGAGCGCTATCGACCAGAATTCAAGTTTCAAGCCGTGAACCCAGCAAATCAAGGAGGCCATTTTTCGACGGAGTCACCCAAATCAAATCATGCTGGTGTACAAATGGTAGCAATAATACAACCAGACAGTTATATGCGAAGAGCTTCTTTCAATTTCGGAGATATGGACATTATCAAATCTTTGCAACACTCGGAGCGAGACATATTGTACTCGACGGTATGGGAAGACCACTGTCTTCCAGCCATGCACCCTATATTCCAGTCTCTGTCAACAAAGCTCTTTGATCATTCAATACTTTCAGATGTCACTCTGGCTCTATCTTCTTGCAGCTTTAGCCGTCTTCAACCGGAGCAAAAGGTCTCTGTGACTAGTGCGATGGGGTCTCTCAGTCCACACCTCATCCACCAAACAAGAAGTCAATTGTACTATTCTTCTGCAATTCAACGATTCGCGTCCTTGAGCGAAAGGGAACTCTACAGTAGTTCTACTGCGATATTAACAGTACTGGTCATTTTCGCTCATATCGAATGCTCCATGGGCAATTTTCAAGGCTTTTACTGCCATGACCAGGTATTCACAAACTTATTTTCTCAGCTCGGACTTGGCCTGAAGGTAGAGTTAGAGGCTCTTCTTGCATCTTGGATACAAGTTCGAATGGTTATCTGGTTGGCTCGTATTCACTTTTGTTCGTCGGAAGTACAGCTGCATTTGCCTCCAGTCTTACCATCTGGTATAAGCATGGAAGAATTCAATCCAGTTCACGGGCGAAGAGTCACTGTGCTGAGTATTATGTGCGAGTCTCACCATCTCAACTTCTCAGCTCTTCTCAGATATTGGGATACGGGTGTTCTCGGTTCGAATTCGAATGCGCAAGATGTGTCCTCGGCAAGTGAGTATATCGAGAGTGTTTCTCATGCTCTGGCTGAGCAAGGAAGGAAATTGGACAAATGGGTTGAAGCTCTCCCAATTCATGAATTGCCAATTAGATGGCCTAACGGCGGCCAAGAAATTCATGACATCGATCTCCAAACCCCATCTTTTCCCGATCGCACGAGGCTGCATTGAATTTTGCATACTACACCGTTGGGCGGATCATGCAATGTAAAGGGCTTCTAAAGAGTCCAGCAGAGCTCGGTACCCCTCATTCTTACAATTTCCAAGATGAAGAGGCTTGGGCCAGCGTATTGCTTCAAATTGCCAAAGGGACTAAAATGGTGACATCGCTCAGTATGAACAGCTATACAATTGGTTTCTCTGGCCTACTTCTATCCTCACTTCTGAGATGTCAAAGCCACGCTATATCCATCGAAATCTAAAACTGGCTGCAGGATCTTGAGGCCCTGAAACCAACCGAAGAGGGCGCATTTCCAATCTATCAAAGCCTACGTGTGGTCAACACTATCAACCGACAGAAAATGGCTGGACGAGATGTCCTAGCGGTAACGATGTCGGTAGATGACGCGGGAGGCAGCCCGAAAATCAACTCTTATAGTATTCAAACAATACTCGGGTTACTTTTTTCATGGCATAGTACGGGAATCGGGTGATCTTTTCACTGATTATTTGACATGTATTCATGAGATGTAGTTGGACTAGTATGTCCGAGGAAATTATCGTGTTGATGTGACATAGGCTGAATGGAGATATGTCTATGCAATGATAGTAAAAATTCCTTCAACTGGACTGTTCAGGTTTAATCGAATTGATTTAATATACTTTTACTTCACTTCAGACAAATACTATAAATTCGCGGCATTCCAGTGTATGAAGACCGTGGAAGCAATGACTAAGCCACATCAATCTTGACTCATTTCCCTACTAATCTCGAACTTGAGTTTTCCAATGCCGTGATCACGGTGGATTTCATAATGCCACCGAAAAAACGAGCAAAAATAGTCCCGGTTGAACAAATCGAAAGGAATCCCGCCGAGGACTCGGAGGCTCAAAGTTCTGGACGTCAAACCGGCCGTCCCGAGAAAGACGCGAGGGACTTTCGCTGCCAATTTTGTGCCAAGGCCTTCTATCGAAAAGAACATTTACAACGACATGAGAGACTTCGTGAGTCTCAGCATATTGTCTAGCCCTCTGCAACCATAAAAGGCGCTAATTATTTTTCAGATACTAAGGAGAAACCTTTTCAATGCACAATATGTCTTGTTGGTTTTCAACGAAGGTATGAGCTGCGTATTGATATCAGCCACGGAAACACGACGACTGATCTCATTGTAAAGAGACCTTCTCGCTCGCCATGTTCGCATGAATCATCGGAAATACTCCTCAAATGAAGAGATTGAGGAAGACTATGTCTACTCGGGCAATAGTCTGCCCCGTGAGACAACTACTCTTGATGCCCTGAACAGCGTCTCGCCATCCGAATTTAGAACACCCAATCGGGATAATTTACACGAAGCATCGACAGGGCTGACCCTAGACCAAACGCGTGCCGAAGGCAACTTCATGCCGTTTACTCCCTCTACTTCGACTCTATTCGATCATTCCCTAGGGGCCTCAGCTATGCTACCCCTTGGAACTACGGCCACCACACTGCAAATGCCATCTGCGCAACAACCTAACGGCTTCAGTGATTTTGACTTATTTATTGATAGCATTAATGGGACATATAACGACGGTTTATCATCGTTCTACGTCGATCAGCCTATTCTACCATCGCCTCCAGCTCCCTTATTTCCTAGTATCGCATCGCAATCTCAGGGGCATGATACAACCTCACCTAAATCAAGATCAGACCGAATCATTGCACCCGAACCTCGATTATTTGATGAGTTCACCTACACATTACCGACATTCGAGTCTTCCCAGACTTCTAGAAAAGAACCATGGAAAGTCTCCCAACAAGACTGGGAATTTATCCTCGGCGAAGTCGAGAGATTCCACGGAGTCATCCCTCAAGGGTTCTTTCTTCCTTCACGCCATACTTTAACCCGATACATAAACACCTATTTCGCCGGATTTCACCGTCACCTCCCCTTCATACATTCCCCTACATTTTCGACCGTCAAGTGTCCAGTCGAATTACTCTTAGCCATGGCAACCATAGGCGCGATATCTGCATTTGATAGAACGAACGCGACTATGTTGTTCTATTCATCACTTGCTATTTGTCGAGAGCGACTCCACAAACGCAAAAGAGAGCGCTGTGATACCATTTTCTGCTCTCAAAAAGATCCTTCTGCTCTGCAAACAAAAGGTACAATAGAACATGTGCCTCATCTTGCTGTGGTGGCAGAATCGGAAATAAATTTACCAAAAGGGAAGGATCCTCGCTTCAAATTACTTCCGCTTGCGCAGGCATTACTCATTCTTATGGCAATGGCTACTTGGGGAAATTCCGAGACTATATTCGATGAGGCCATAGGGATTCAACATTTGTTGGTTAACTACATGAGGACTGAGAAGCTCTTGGATCCGCAAAGTCCATCAGGAAATTCAAATTGGGGAGCATGGATCCAAGAAGAGGGATTCAGAAGAACAATTTCTATAATATTTTGTTTTTTTGTGTTTCATACAATTGTATACGACACACCACCTGTTATTCTCAACTCAGAACTCAATATTCACTTATCCTCGCGTGAGAAAGACTGGGAAGCAAAATCCGAGGGCGAATGGAAGGAAGCTCAGAAAGACCATAAAGCTGAACCTCACTTCCAATCGATATTTACATCTCTCTTTCACTCGCAGGCTAATTTTGAAAGCCAATGCTCTTCCCTGGGAAGCTATACACTGATCTTGGCTCTGATCCAACACATTTACTTTCTACGAGCAGCAGCAAAACGCAGACCAGAAAAAGAGCAAGAAATACACGCTACAGATTTGACTGAGGTTGAGCGTGCCTTACGGAACTGGCAAAATGGATGGAATCAAGACCCAGAATCATTTCTAGGTCCGGGAAGTCCACTTGGTCCAATATCTTTCAACGCAACTGCCTTACTTCGCATGGCCTATATTCGACTGAATGTGGACCTTGGCCCATGGCGCGCTCTAAATACCCATAATCCTCACGATATCGCAGTTTCTATAGACCGAAGCCCGCCTCTCGCGACTAACCCTCGACTCGCGCGAGCGGTACTTTATTCAGCTCACGCACTGAGTATTCCAGTCAAGATCGGAGTCAATATTGTGGCTCATAACCAAGCTTTCTCATGGTCTCTTCAGCATTCACTCTGTGCTCTTGAATGCGCGTTCATAATTAGCAAGTGGTTGATCGCTATCCAGCCTCGTGTTTCCGAAAGGACGATAGACGAAGAAGAGGCCAGACTATATGCTTACATTGAAGATATGGTGATAGAAGCAGAAGCTGGAGGTGAGATTGGAACATCTTCTTCTAATATATGCACTCGAATTGTTAGTATTTGGGCCAGAATTTTAAGCGGGACGGCTCATTGGAATGTGGTGAAAATGATCGGGAACATATTGGAGGCTTATGCTCAGATTCTTGAGACACGCCCCTGTTAGATAGGTTAGCGAGATGTATATCAAATTAATGTCTACAACTGTATAGTCATGATCAGCTGTAAGCTACGAATGCCCAGGTTCATACCTCTTAACGGCGCAGACAAGACGAGCGATGATCCGGTACTGCGATCTGTGGTTTGATTCATGGCCATACCCTGCTTCAAAAGACGGATCTTGCCATGCGGTCTTGACAACAGAATCTGATAGGATTCAAACCCTCAAATTTCATCCAGGTGCACAATCAACTAGAGCAGTTTTCAGTTACTAGATGCAGGGTGTTTGCCCAATTTCATCGCAAGCAACTCAGGTATATCTGTTGGAGGGCATTATGAATCATTTCTCCGGTTGTGTTTGGCTCACAGTTCGAAATAAAGCAAATCAGCTTCAATATATCAAAATGTTTTATCACAAGAATCGTTAATCAAGAGTTGAATGCAGCGAAATAGAGATTCTTATTATGCATGAATTCATAAAAGTGGTATAGTCCTTTCTTCTCATCTCCAAGGTGGGGACGTCATCGTTTCTCCAGTTTGCCAAGAAATAGCCCTGCTATAAATGAGACTCGCGGTTCTTTTCCTCAAGTTGGAGTCTTAAATCGCATTCTTTCGATTTCTATTTCCTTTTCCTGGCTTCCGGCGATAGCCATCTCTTATTCACGAATTCCTCCATTCTACCATCTACGAAGAATGGCTTTTCCTTCTCCTGTCCGAGCTGCCCCGCGAGTGCTGCAGCTTTTATCCCAACTCCACAAGACCTCTCTGGAACAAGAAGCAGTTATTTCGGCGAATACCAGTATCTCCAACGGCAAGAAAGTATTCTCCACGGAAATCCTGGGAAGTCTGGGGGGCAAAGGGCAAGCTAATAATGCCAAAGACGACTTCGATCGGCTGATGCTCGATAAATTCATTGCTCTAGACGAGGATAAGTGCCATTTCACTTATCAATTGATCAATTCTATGAATGCAACAAATATCGTGGAGGCAGGGACTAGTTTTGGCGTCAGCACAATTTATCTTGCCCTTGCCATTGCCAGAACTAAAGCCGCGACAGGCAAATCTGGAGTCGTTATCGGGACTGAGAAGGAAGCAGAGAAAGCAGCGATTGCTCGGAAGTACTGGGCTCAATGTGGACCAGAGGTTGAGCAAGAGATTGATTTAAGAGAGGGTGATTTGCTAGAAACGCTCAAGTCCGACTTACCTACGGTCGACCTTCTTCTCCTCGACAGTAAGTTTGATATCCCATTTACTAGAGTGAAAATCCCTGCGCTAAAAAAGACTATAGTCTGGGCACCATTAGCCCTTCCAACCCTCAAGGTGGTTTTGCCTCGTTTACGACCGGGAGCTGTCGTGCTTACGGATAACACCATCAAGGGGAATCAAGGCTACGCAGATCTACTTGCTTACCTGCGGGCACCTGAAAGTGGCTTTCAAAACATGACTCTTCCTTTCAGCAATGGCTTCGAAATGAGTGTTTACCGACCTTAGTGAATACGTCCTGTACTAGTTCGACTGGTTCATCGCCTGTCGTCAACTCAATGCTCGAGTATAATATGCGACCCAAGAGTATTTCCTCAATTTGATGGATAATCAAATGCATTATAGTTGTCGTATTTAAATCTCACGTATACCTACATTCGGTAGCCTACAGGAAACCCAGTTTTTGCTCAGGCCATCAGAGCTTGGGGGTATCTCAATCTTATTCTTCAAGAGTCTCCTAATCAACCAATCCAATTTACCTGCTAGCACTGCCACTAAGTAAAAAATCTCTCTTGAGAGATTCTGCTCATAAATCACTACCGGTGCCTGAAGAAATTCCGTTGGCACGGAATACCTGGGCGAGGAGCCAAGTTGGAGAAGTCTATTGGATTGTCTTGGCATTTTGGGGAAGGATCCGGCATGCCAGCGAAAATGAATTTTCATTGGCAGATCCAGCAAGATGAGAAGGAAGCAAAAGAGATGACGTAGTTAGTTTGGTTGTACCTCCAGAGCTAAGAATTCGTTGAATGAGCGCAGCAGCTTCTTAGGTGCAGGTACAGAATCCAGGTGCTCCATGTATGATCTTCAGCGAAGGTTGTGATATGTTCATTTAGCGTACCGAATTCTGTATCTCTGGGCGTATAACTCAGTTGGTAGAGTGTTCGCTTTGCATGCGAAAAGTCTGGCGTTCGAATCGCCATTCGTCCATTTTTTGCCTCCACACCAAAATAATAGCCATTGTTGTGATATTTTTTTTTGGTCTCTCCACGGGCAAATAAAATAAACCAATTCATTTCAATCTAAGACGCGGCACTGGTAATGGCCATGCTGTGCTACTAATTTACGTAACCAAGGATTTTCTCAGTCTCTCGACATATATATTTACAATTTAGTGGGAAGCATACGGTACGCCAGCTAGAGAATGTGAAGTACTGAATAGTATTTAGCCACCGCGACTCATACTAGGTATAGTACACTACTGGTATTTTGTATAGGTATGCAACCTGTATACTGAATATACCACCTGGTATATTTACCCTACTGGGCAGTAGGGTAGGTACCCATGGGCTGTGAAAATTGCCAATAATCGATTGAAACTTGAAGGGAGCTGGCCATTGCCCAGTAGTGAAGCCCAAAAAGACTACTAGGAGCAAGAACATAATTCTTCAAGTCCAAGTTTACCGCTAAAACCGCTGACTAGATGCAACCTAATATGTAGACCAAATGAGCTTCAATATAAAGATGCGCCAAATGCTAAAAATCATGAAGCTCCCTCAAATTGAGGCATAATGTAGAGCCGCATCTTCCAAAAAGCGTGCTCTTGCGTCGAGAAAGGGACCAAAACTCTCGACTCTGCCTTCTCAGCATACGCCTGAATGATAGAAGATTCGGTATCCTCCAAAGGACCTCCAAGAACCAGTTGCGGATTCGAGGGAAGCAATATATCCAAATGTTTGCGTTCCGCTCCAGGACAGAAAAGAAGTGATTTAGACGTGACACGCTCAAATGCAACAGGGCTCTCGACCACAATCATACCAAGTGATTCAAGCAATGCACGGTCGAGGGCATTGAAGACAGGGTCTTGAGCATAGACGGGGAACGAGAGAGGGAGAGAGCGATTTGAATCTTTAGACGAATGGGTTAGTTGGGAGGGAAATATATATAATCAAACCAGATAACTCCTGGAAGAAGGGTGGAACAAACTAGTTAAAGTATCCCTGATAGTATCCAACGCAGCAAGTTGGTACATAGAGACAGCTCTACGATCAACCCAACCATCTCGCAGAAATCCACTCGGACTACCAAGTCCAATACACACGATCTGATCAATAAATCCAATCGGAATCGCATGCACGTCAATGTCTCGCGAGCCCTCATTTGTTTCGGCTTCTTGATCGCGTATCCTTTGATCCAATTGTCCCTTCAATCTCTGCCACGTCTCTGACTGCACCCATTTCTCTTTATACCCTCTATATTGCGCTTCTAAGTCATCAAAAGTCAACCTGGCCGGTGCCTCGGCTGGCGAGAGTACTGGCTCCTCCTCGTCTGTCCGAGTGTATTGTTCGCGATCATTGCGCTTCGTTGTGCGCACTACACGTCGCACATTGCTTCCGCTGGTGACGTGAGTCCAACCGTCGTCGTCGGTGACTTGGAATCGTTTTTGGGCGGGAGTGGGATTGCGCTTCTTCCGATTACTGTGTGGCATGGTGCTATAGATCAATTAGGTATATATATATCATATAATATATGTAGCCCATTTATTTCCAGCTGCGCCTCGCTTTAAAATTTAATATCGAATTTGATTAAGTATTTCGGTCCAATTTTGGCGGGGAACTTTTTTTTGGACGATAAGGCGGTTAGTCAGCAGCAGATAAGAGTGAAATTGTACTAGTCCGTTTTGGGATTGCTCTCTATAGTATGTATTCAAAAGTAGTCGTCGAAATAACATAATGTATTCATTTTCCAAACAGTAGCTTCAGTAGCTTCAGTATCTCTGGTACTCTCTTTTCTTGAGGATTAAACTTGTGTGGACTCGGTAGTATAGTCCACTAGCAGAGGCATCAACATATAAATTTTGTACTGAATGGTCACCAACAACAATAGCTAGGGTAAGATAGACTCAGAGATAACGTGAGTAAAAGAGATGATAGCTGTATAGCAAATATGTGATATTCATTTTATTGTTCCAATGGTATCCAGAAGCAGAAAAGTGTGTCTAGTCCGAAAAATGAATAGTTTAGCCAAATTGAGTATCAACATGCGGAGGCTGCCCACGACCTGCAGTAGCCTGAGATTGGATAGTAGGTATATTTCTAGAAGTCTCCAACGTTGTATGATTGCAAGATTGAATGAATTGATCCACAAAATTTTACAAATTCTATGCCTTATACTTATTCGACAACATCGTGAGACTACAATATAACAACCATTTCGCCTGGTTGCCCAAGGACGTCATTGGAGTCACGAAATATCTCCCGACTCCACTGCGGTTCCACAACTCAAGTTTCCCCAACAGCAGCGTGCACAATTGCTTCATTATGTGCCGCAAACCCCTCCTCGTTATTTAGATCACATGTCCGTGCATTATTCAATAAACCCACATTATATGAGCCCCCCGCACAATCTCTTTTCAACCCCGCATAATCATTTTCGTTAAAGCTTCAACCTCGTCCCATACAACCAGTACCATTTCAATTGCGAATTCTACCCCAGCTATTTCCCAGGATGCCTCTCAACAAGGACGTCACGGATCGACTTCGTACAGTCGTCGACCGGGCCTGTGAAGATCAGGAATCCGGTATTCCTGGAACCACAGTTGTTGTCGTCGGGAAAGATGGCGAAGAGCTCTTTGCCCACTCCAGCGGAAAGCGGGGTATTGTTTCTAACGAGCCAATGACTTTGGAGAACATATTTTGGATGGCATCGTGCACGAAAGTACTAGTTGGCGTTGCTTGTATGCAATTGGTTGAGAAAGGCGTTCTCGACTTGGATGATGGGACACAGACGGAAAACCTCTGCCCTGAACTTAAAAACCTCGAAGTTTTGAAGGTAGATGGGACCTTTGAGAAGAAGAAGCGCGCAATTACGCTCCGAATGCTACTGACCCATACTGCTGGGTTCGGGTATAGCTTTTTCAGCGATAGGTTGAGAGAATGGTCTTACCCTACCGGAATGAATGAGTTCTCTGGCCGGAAAGAAGACTTTCTAGCGCCCCTACTTTTTCAGCCCGGCGAAGGGTGGGAGTATGGAGTAAGTTATCGCCGAATCTGATGTGAATATTCATATCTAACAAAGGCAGATTGGTATCGATTGGGCTGGCGTTGTATTAGAGCGTGCGACCGGAATCTCCCTCAATGATTACCTTCAAACGCATCTCTTTCGACCACTCGGTATCAAAGATATGTCCATGATTCCTAGCAAAGATATGCGGAATAGACTAGCCTTCATGCATACTAAATCTGCTGATGGAAAATTGGCACCCCGCGACCACGTCCTTCAAGCACCACTGGTGATAGACCCGGACAACAAATCAGACGTTGCACAGATTTTCAACAGTGGAGGTGCAGGGATGTTTGCCAAGCCCCAAGATTACTGCAGTAAGTAGAATAAAGAATCCAGAATCACATATGAAATGCTAATATTGATGATAGAGGTGCTGGCTGTCCTGCTAAATGACGGAACTTGCCCGAAGAACGGTGCAAAAATACTGCGCAAAGAGACAGTTGACGAGATGTTCACCAACCAGGTTCCCCAATTCCCCGATTTCAGTCGCCAGGGAACCCCAGCCTCGAAGCCAGATCTCGTCCGTGTCGTTCCTGAGCTGTATCCCGTTGCTGGAAACCCACCGCAGGGATGGGGTCTAACCTTTATGATGAGCAATGGCGGCACGACAGGGCGATCGAAGAGCACCGGGCATTGGGCGGGCATAGCGAATTTATGGTGGTGGGCTGATCGAGAAAAGGGTGTTGCAGGGCTCGTTTGCACACAGATTCTGCCATTTGGAGATGCCCAAGTGCTTGATTTATGGACATCTGTCGAAAGTGAGATCTACAAAGCACTTGGACAGTAAGCCACGAGGGGAAATTTGTATTGGGAATACCATCTATCCAACTTCACAAGCCTGGAAATTGAGCTTGAAGTAAACATCACACGTTCGAAGTCTTTACAAATGTACTCCGTAGAAGCATGTCTGTATTAATGGGTCCTCTGTTGATACAAGACAGTCCTGGAAGGCATGGCGAACAAAGGTAAGCAACGGTCGATTAAGAACTTTCATATGAAGAATACTTATTATCTACACTAAGATAGATACTCAGAACTGTGATTCGGCTGAAGTTCCACTCAAATTGACCGAGCTATGAGCCAAGAAAACGCTTCTAGGATATCAGCAGGAGTTCATCCACAACTCCAGGGACCCCGAACCCCTCTCCATGCATAAACCCGTAAACATAGCAGTCACCAATTAGTCTACGTACTCCATGTCCAATCACAGGATTCGAACGCAGAATGAAGGGTGTTCGAGCGCCATGTGGAATGGCGATGGCATCTCCCACCTTACAATCACCGGGCGCGATCCCAATATATCCCCTATTTGAAACAAAAATTGATCTTCCTTGCATAGTTTGAGAAAGGGCCTCGGCGTATTGGAGCTTCAAAAACTGTGCGGAGCTAGTGTCATCCACTCCCCGGAAATTTAGGACGCCAGATGGTCCTCCATACTCCAAAACCACTTGTTGAAATCCGGCCCACAGAACTTCTTTGTGTGTTTCCAAGACAAATTCCGCTTGCTCTGTGTATGGCCGGGGACCAATCTTTAGCATGACCTGAGAACCAAGCAGGGCGTAATCAGCTGCAAGTGTCCTCGCCATCCTTTCCCAATCTTCTATTTTCAATTCGCCCTTGCAAAGGTATTTCTTGTAGAGCCGGTAAGCGCATTCAATCACGTCTGGAAGGTCTTCAGTCAACAGGGTGGAAGGAAATCTCGGTGTCTTAACTTTAATAGTGTCAAGAATAATCCCGGAGACTTGTAACTGGCACGTATTGATGTTTCTGGTGGGAGTTGTCGTACTGCATCCAGCTCGAAATCGGCTGACTCCAAGCAAAGGTGCGTGTCGACGAACGGCGGTCCAGTCTGGTACAAATGATGGAAGACCCATAATGCCGGTTTCGAGAAAGTATGACAGTCCCTCTTCTGACGGAAGTGGTCTTCGGAAGGCTCCAGCACAGTGCAGTATATCGAGGGTAGAGGACTTATCAAAGTGTCCCAGGGCAAATTCCGTCCATATGTCACCGACGCATTTGTGATAATCTGGACGGATAATGATGTTCCTCTGATGTATGTCCGGTACTTTGGACTGGTAGCTAACGTCTGGAGAAATAGAGAGCAATGCGTAGAGTCGGTCTCGGGGCTCGGATGTTTCGGCAGCATGGCAATTGTCCAGAAGTTCAAGGATGCCAAAGTTAGCTGGAAGGTCAATGAACCTGTCTCGGTAATTCCGAACAGAGGTTATGACAATCAAATTGTCTATAGCGCCTTGATGAACCTTTGCAGTGACATAGCTGCTTTTCACAAGCGCAGTCATCGCTAATGCGACAACTTCAAACGGCGCCATTGACCCTCCAAAGAAGAAAACCGCAACATTGCCCATCGAAGCCTCCTGGACAATCCACCGCCGAGAGAACCAGGGAATCCTGGTCATACCTTCAACCACAGAAGGGTCTTCACTTCCAAAAACATTATTCAAGCTTTGCTTGACGCGCGCGTTGTTATGGGCGGTATCAAGGGTCTGTGAGAAATCACCGCCACAAAGTCCAAATAGTTCATAGATGAATTTGAAATAGCGTTCCTGTCCCTTTTGTGGCTCCCCAAGATATATTAGCACGCTTCGAGCTCGTTGATAGATATATGCCATCATCTGGACATGTCGTGTCTTCTCTTCGATATCGCTCTGGTTGACACTAAGTGCGTCAACCCAGATAATACGAGGTCCAGATGGGCTGCGAAAGCGTCTCAACGCGAATGAAAGATGGCTTGTTATTCCAACCCTCTTTCCATTACAACTGAGTGTAGCGGAAAGGTTCGGGCTTCCCCACGTATATGAAAGCGCGTCGTATTCATGCGCACTCCTCTCGAGATCGAGAAAATTTATATCACAATAAAGATCATCTGTCGCATTCGGGGCTGGATGAAGAGTTATGGTTCGCGTGAAATTGCCATTTGGGAGGGGCAAATATTGATATGGAGGAAAGTCTCTTTGCTGATGATTCAAATTCTCGATGGCCTCGCAGGCATCTTCAACACTTAGACCTGGTATCATGCTATTTGAATAGCCTTCGAAATGACGTCGAGCTAGATTATAGTCCTTCTGTACCGATTCTAAGATATTCTCATATTTTGGCCTCATTTGTGGCGTTGTCGTAATGGCTTTTGGTGGGCTAGGCCATTTTTGAGCATTTTCATCTGGCCCCAAGTGCATTGGTGAATCAGACCATGGGCCCTCGGAAAGTCTGCAGTGGAGCGTTTCCTTAAGAAGCTGAAGGACATCAGACGAGTGTTGAATGCTCCCGAGATCGACGTCCTCCATCCACAAATCGGAGTGTACTTCCATATCAATCTTCTGAGCAAGATTCCAGATCCATTCAGCCCGCTGGCGGGTGAAGAAAACCTCATCAAAGTGATGATCCAGGACATAGGCCGCTTCCTCTAGACTCGACTTATGACATGGGATAAGGGCCTTTGTTAACTCCAGTTGAGTTGGCAAGAGAGTTTTCAGATCTTCAGCGGTGCAATAGATTCGGGGATACCCTTCGAGAAAACCCTTGATTCCCGCCGCTTTGAAATGCGCAGTGGATACGGTACCATATATTCTCTCGATCGATTTTTGAGTTTCTGCTGCTGCACTTATGAGAACTTTGGAAAAGACATCATACATCTGACGTCCAGGCGGGTGCAGTTCACGGTCCTTTCTGAATAGGCGCTTCAGCGTTAGAAGTTCCAGATTCAATATAGCCCAAAGAAACCACTGTGTATCTAGACCGAAGGAAGGCTGATGCGATGTTTTCTTTGAAACCTTGTCGACAATTATCTTTGCTGTATGGCCTATATGAACAGACTTGGAGGCGCAGAAACTCTCACACATCCTTTTAATCTCTGCTTGATTGCCTGCGCCGAATTCGTCAATTCTCCCCTGTGCCGGAAAATAGCCAATATCAAAGCGATAATAGTTGGTCCATGCAAGTATGTCATGCTCCGCTCTCACAATTTCGGCTTTTTTGGTTACAGCATGGTGTATATCTCTCACTGTTTGAAGAACCGGATCCAATCGGGGATCAGCGTCTGCACTTTGTCTAAAAGACGGCCCTCCGCAGCCTATAGATACAATAACACCGATCTTCCTCTGAGGGAAGAGTTGTCGGACTTGATCCACGAGCTCCGGAACTGGATGCATAGTAGACATGTCGACTGCGGTGTAGCAATTGGTGATACCAGTGGCTTCATCGCGAATGTCCACCGGAGGCAAAATGTTGGGGAGGGCACATGTTGCCTGGCAGACCAGGGGTGCTTTTGTCGGATAAAAGTCGCTTCGACCGTCAACATTATGAAAGGCGCATGTGCTCTGAGTCGTCGTATTTTTCGCTAGCACAATACTATGAGGAGTCAGTAAGCCCGGTCTCACGGATCAAGTGGTTGGCCAATCTACGTATTGCATTTAGTTACTATGGCTAGCGGTGACTGGCGCGCGAAAGACTTTTCTGTTAATTTATCAATATTGTGCCGAAAACGAGATTCGGAGAAAAGAGGTGCAGATTCAGAGCTCCATGGCGCGGCTGTCTGGAGTGGGATATGCAACTTGTAAGCAGAGATAGCTTCATCGATTCCAAGCTTAGCAACTCCGAGCATGACGGCTATAACGCTGAATGTATATCAGTCATAATTTAAGGATTCTGTATATTATTCTGAGCACCGACCCGCCAGTAGATACTCCTCCAATCACGTCAAAGACTTCACATGGTTTCAAAATCCTACCGAGTCGCATGTGTTGGCCACCATTTTGCATGTCGATTTTGCTCGTGACTTGGATCATGAGCTCCTTAATGATATACAGCGCCGCAAGGCCTCGCATGCCACCGCCATCTGCGATTCAATGAGAACGACGAGCCTTGAATTGATTGAAGTCCTCACCAATCGATAAAACACATAATGGCCGTTTCTCTGGGGGGCAGGATTGGGATGACATGATTGCGGGTTGGCTGAATTATGTCCAGACCACAACAAACAATACTAAACTTGTCACCATCCTCTCGTGGGGCACTCGGTTCAAATATGCCACACAAAGCTGATTTCGCTAATGACTTGTTGGTGATCGACAGAAATACGAGGGCTGTCAACGCTAGTCCGCATGTAACACTACTATGTACACTTCTCAGCCCCCATGATTGGATAAGGGTGATTTTCACCTGGGAATGTGCTAGCCATGCCACTGCGTATGTACTACATCGGGACAAGGTCAAATGGGTATGAACCAACGATTAGCAAGTGATTTATGTACATAGATAGGTGGGCCAGTTAAGCAAACTCATTAATTCCTTCATTTCTTGTGGGTCGTAAATCTCCGGTATAGAATAGTGACTTTCCGTGTTGGGGGAGGGGGGGGGGGGGGGGGAAAAGAATTCCTTTTTTTTTATCTTCAAAAGGAAGAGGATGCGATGATATGTTTCAAGGATTTTGAGAGAGATAAGAAGGAAAGAGAGAATAAGAAAAAATCTAGAGGTGGTCAGGGCGACATGATCAAGATAGCCCAAGATCAGTGGGGATGGGAGAGGGAGGGGGAGGAGAATAGAGAGAGAGAGAAGGGAGAGTAGAAAAGAGGAAAAGATTCTAGAAGGAAAAGCCGAGAAAGCGTGAAAGGCAGAAGTGGGAGAAAGTGGAGGAGAAGGAAGAAAGAAGAGGAGAAGAGAGGAGGGGCCGGGGAAGAAGGGGGCTTCGAAAGGTGCTTCCAGAAGGCTTTGGGGCGGGACGGGAGATGCACGAAATTAGTTAGTTACGGAGTACAGAGTCCAGTTATCATATATTTCGTATATGTATACACAAGATATACAGTAGCTGTGTAGAATAGTAAATAATATACAGTATTTACTAATTAATAGTCTACTGTCCTCTACTCTACTCATTTCATTATGTTCACCACTGCTATACTCTGCTGGCTACTGTTCTCTCTGATTTTTCTAGAAGGCCCACATCTTACATAAGCCCAAGTGGATTGGCTGCCGCTCAAGGCTCGAGGCTCCGGGGCGCAGTTGCGAGGATCGAATGTGGAAGGGAAAAAAAAGTGGGTATCAGCGGATGCTGGTGGATGGTGGGATTTGCTTCCATTGCTCATTTATTCGGTAATGATCTCATCGACTCGACTTTGTTTCGACATCTTTTGCCACTGTTCCTGTTCATCCTGAAATCGTCGTCATCGTATGCCATATGTACATACTGTACATATGGCATATGACATCGAGATAGTGGTACTGGTACACACATGTTATAGGGATTTGCAGAGTACTGGATGTATGTATAACGGAGTACACCCTCCCCCTTGGTTCCAATGACGATCGATGGTGGGTGGCCAGCCAATCATATCGAACAATTTCAACTCCACCTAGATGAGGTAATCTGGACTTTGAATTACAGTTAGGTAAATACTCCAATCATTTTTTGTAATTGCTGCACTGTACTTAACATATGTAACTAGTAGATCGTGTTCAAGGATACCGAAGAAATAAGAAAAGATGCTTGAAATAACGTACATTGGTACCTAGTATATGGCAGTATCTCTGAATGTACTTCAAGGTCAAGGTTGCAGGTGCAAATATCATCTAGGACCCCTTGCAGGTCTTACTCAATCACGCAGATGAGCTTCCCCTTGGTACTGTTGCTCTCTAACAACTGATGGGCCGCCATAATCTGATCAAATGGGAAAACCTTCTCAACAAACACCCGGAATGTCCCATCACAGAATTTGGGCAGTGCATGGTCAACCAGCGTGTCGCGCAGCTTACGTTGATACTCCACATCTCGACTGCGCAATGTACTGCCTTCCACACGAACCCTCTTAAACAAAAGTGGTGCAATATTCACTCCATCCGGCAATTTCCCTCCTCCCATCAATCCCAATAAAACAACTCGTCCATCGCGTGCCGCCACATCCAAGTTTCCTTGGAAATATGTCGCTCCGATAAAGTCGACAGTAAGATTGACTCCGCTTCCACCAGTCGCCTTTTGGATCTCGCTGGCCCAATCCTGCGTCTTGTAATTGAACGCCTTGGTCACTCCCAACTCCTTTTCAAGGAAATCGATTTTCTCCTGCGAGCCGGCCGTTGCATAAATCGCCTTCGCACCGGCTGCTTTGGCAAGTTGAATTCCCGAGATGGAAACTGACGATGCACCCGCGTGCCACAGCACCGACTGGCCTTCTTGAAAGTCACCGATCAGGAAAAGTGCTTGAGATGCAGTAATCCAAGTCTGAAGCAGACCATTTAGTATTTAGCTATAACCACAGGAGCAGCTCAATTGTAGACTTTACTCACCTCCGGCACACCTGCAGCCTCCTCCCACGACAGCTGCTTAGGCTTGTGAACCAACATCTTAGTCGAGACGGCAATGTACTCCGCGTATGCACCTAAATCACAAAATTATCTATTCAGCACTGTCCCTGTTCTCGCTCAATGACGATAGAAAAATATGCGAATTTGAGGAATCCTGCGAGAATTCACTTACCACCATAAGCCAGTCCAAGAACCTCATCGCCAACCTTAAAATCTTCATGCGCTTGCCCGCCAAACTCCTCCACTATACCGGAGAACTCAACCCCCATGGTCTCGGGTGCCTGCGGCGGAAGCGGATACAATCCCTCCCGCTGCAATAGATCCATTCGGTTCAATCCGAAAGCCTTGATCTTGACAATGGCCTCGCCGTCAGCTGGCACCGGCTTAGGGATTGAGTCCATAAATAGAGATGTGGCTGGGCCTTTGCCGCCCTTTATGCCTATTATTTAATGAATTAGCAAGGATCAGGACATTTTAAATTTGATATTTCTTTTCTGAAGAGAGAAAAGGCATAATATGTCTCTCACTGTATAAATTTCAGAACTCTAGAGATTCATTGCACCGAATTGTCCGCCCTGATACCTCAGATCGGCGATGATGTATGGAGGGGTCCTGCGGGGTGCGACGGAAGAAGAAAAGGGAACATACCGACTGCGCGCATGGTACTCATTTTGGAGGGGATTTTTTCTTGAACAATTCGTTGAGAGAAAATATTCTTTCTGATTTTGTTTCACGTCACGAGTGCTGGGTCCTTTTGTATTCTGCGCAGGTGTTGGTTGGGTCTTGGGGAATCGTGCAGAATGCAGATGTGGATATCCGCCATTTGTCAGCGCCGGCAACGTCCAATGCGAGTGTTCAGATTTTCTTCTGATATTGCGGGTAATCGGCACTGAATGGGAAGGAAAAGCAAAGAAAGGGGGAGATATAAGGTCCTCGGGCCGAATAGACAATGTACAGTAAGGTTATTTGCTAGTGCGCAAGCCGAGCTGAATTACGAATCCACGTTTATTGTATTTAAGCAATAATCAAATCAATTCTTCTAACAAGGGGATATGGTAAACATCAAAAGTCGCCGACCCTACTCCATGCAAGTCATTCCATGGGTTTCACTACCCGGTTATCCCGTTGCTTTTCCAGCCGTAATTTGAGACGCCGAAAAGATATGATGACAAAGGAGATAATCAAAGTCAAAAGAGAATAGATACGAATATCTCATTCCTCCCTGACACCTTTTGCCAGTACACCGCGCATATGCAAAGATAATGGGGAAATAATAAAGAAGTCAAGAAATAAAGAAGGGAAATGCAGACAAAAGGAACAGAGACATGGCTATCATACAGTTGAGTAGCACACTCGACCGTGAGTGGCAAGGTTTGAGATGGAATATTAGGACAGAAGGTTTTTTAGCGACGGGCTTGCGCTCGCTCCGGACCCAGTGCTCGTGCCATTCACGCCTGAGTGCCGATTCGCACTCGCCATGACCGATGGTGGTGTGTCCTCTGGTCGAGTAGGCGGGGTTGGCCCGCGAGGATTTACGTGTGCCGAGGCAACAGGCGGCGAGTGAGACGACGCGCCAATTCGATCGACCGAGTACATACGCGGCGGTGGGCCACCGTTCAATGCACTGAGCGATGTCTGCGGAGACCTTTTCACTGTCGCCGAGATTATCGGAGGAGATGCAGAGGCAGCGAAGGGGCGAGGCGGGGGCTGTGAAAGATGCGGCGAGCGAGTTGTCATGGGCACATATGGGCTAGTATGTGTTCCATATGGCTGCGATGGCGGGGCCGGAGGTGGGCCTGTGTTGCCATAGTGCGAGGGTGGAGGGACAGGAGGAGGACCAGGTTGATAGCCCCCTATATGAGGAGATTGAGATGGAGCAGGAGGCGGACCTGCGCCGTAGACAGGTGGTGACATGCCATTACGCAGAACACTTTCACCTCCAGGTCGCTGCTCAAAACTACCGGCAAATGGCATAGGAGCACTATGAGTATGTGCTGGTGGCATAGGACGCCCAAGGACTGCAGTGGAAGGAGGCGTAGGAGCTGGATGGGCATGTGCGACGAACCCAGGGCGATGCATAGTCGGCAATACCGGGCGTTGAGCTGCGTAGGGCGATGGCCGTGAATCGGGCGTAGGCATAGGCGCAGATGCGGGGGGCGGAGGACCAGAAGCAGAAGCCGGGCCGGGGACAGTAGCCGCAACCGGAGCAGGAGTAGGCGTAGGAACATCGAGAGGAGGGTGAGGGTTTTTCAAATGGCATTTGTGACATTCGTAGATCTGCTCTCTCGCCGTACCGTTTGTTGGCGCGTACCAACCTGAAGGAGTGTTGAAAGAACCCATTCCACCTCCGTTCACTAAGGGCGCTCGATAATCGCCGCGGCGTCCGCAAGGCCACCATCGAGGACTGAAATCAGTGGAACATCGAACACATTTCTGACTTGGCGTGGCCGCATGGGAAGATATGGCCCGCGGCGCAGAAGGCTCTTCCGTATCGATATCCATTTCGTCTGTTGTTTCTTCAGTCGGGATTGGCGGAGCCTTATGGGATTCTTTGGAAGCTACAGGACCATTGCTCGTAGAGACGCGGCGATTCGCTGGTCCAGCAACGTGGTGTGGCGGCACAGTGACTGATTGCTGCACGTAAGCTGCTTTTCGTGAAGTACCAGTCAAGGTAAGATCAGCTTGCTTGTATGTTTGAGCGAAAAGTTGCAGAGCATTCAACCCATCCTGGCCGGCAAGCTCGCCAATATCATGAACCGCAGAGGGAACAGCATGATTAGGGCAGTAGATGACGGGAGAAGCCGCTCCAACCTCGTCGCCCAGGCGAATAGCCTGCACACTATCTCGGCGCGAGCTCTTAACAGGTGTAACATCAAGACCGAAGCGGTAATGTGCCTGAAAAGCACAGCCAATGTGAAAGTGCGCATTACATCCAGTGGCACTGCAGGAAACACAGGCGCCCTTCGACGACTTGCAAATTTTGCAGGTATCCCGCCAGCGATCCTTGGGAATAGATCCAAATCCTTCCGCTGGCTCAAGTTCTTTCGCATTTCCGAATTTAATCTCTGGGGTCCATAATGAGCACGTGACATGGGCCCAATTGTTACCTGCAGTTCGTTTCAATGGCTCGCGTGGCCCGACGGGCTTGCCAACGGCTTCCTGTCGTTGGCGGTAGAGTCGAATCGCCTCATGAACCATTTCCTTCTCGAGTCGCTCTTTCTCCTTATCTCGATCCGACTTCTTCCGGCTGGTGTTCTTTGTGGTCTCCATAAGATCGTGTTCCGTCCAGGTCACAGGACAAAGAACACATTCATAAGTCGTGGAAATCGAGGGACTGCGGTCGTTTGAGCACATGTCGCAAAGCCATTTATTGCCAGGTCGAGAATTTTGTACTCCGTAGCAGTTGCGATGAACCGTCAAGCGGCAATCCCGACAAGAGATGTGCTCGTCGCCGGTTGGCTCGACAAAGTTACAAACAGCGCACGAAAGAGTCTTGGCTTTGGGGGGATCTGGGACGACAGGAGGGGTGTCAATACCCTTCTCAGCGCCCGCCTTCTTCTTAGGCATCGGCTCGACGGAATTGGAGGTCGAGGTTGCTGCACTCGGATTGTCGCTCCGTGCTGCCTTTTTCTTGGTTGCATCAAGTTTGCTCTCAAGTTTGCTCTCGAGCTGTACCTGAGGGTTGTTCTCCAACACTATTCCCATTGAAGCGGCGGCTGCTGCTGTAGCGTTATTGATTACGATTGGTGTCTCCGCACCCATAAGCAATTGAATGAAGAGCTCCTCGTCGATGCGTCGGCGCCAGGACTTGTTACCACTAGCTGCAATCCGCTTGCCGACTTCATCCACATCTTCGTATTGCAAGGCATACTTACGCCACAGCAACGCACAGCGAAGACACAAAGCCACGGTCAACATCGGACCTTTGTCCTTTTTAGCCGAAGGATCTGAAGGAACCACCGTTCCTGGTGGGACAAGAGGAGCCCGTCGCCACTGACGAGAGTGATGTGTTGAGCAGAATTTGCAATGGAATCCGCGTTTTTGTGTAATTGCTTTTTCGTTGTCGAAAGCGGAGTCATCGTGGTCATCCGCCACATCATCGAGCAGCTTGGATGAGGCAACGCTCTGGCGACGTACTTCCTTCTTACCACGTCTGCCTTCATAGCTGCCCCATATTTGCTTACCACGGGGCGTTTTCTTCCACATGTAGTAGAACCGCACAATCATCCAGTGAGGCACGGTCTTGACATGCCGGAAAATGCTGAGCCATTCCGAGCCATACTTCCCGACTCCCTGCTCGAAGAGCTTCAACTCCTCTGGGCGGAAATATGGTTCCTTGAGGTCTTTGTATTGGTTGACCTTTTTCAGTTTGGCAAGAGCTGCTTGTACATTGAAGCTTTCGGAATAGAGCAATTGCAGTGCCTTGTCCAAGAAATTTGTGCTATACTCTTTGACTCCAATGTGTGGTGCCAGTTCTTTTGCTTGGCGCATATAGTCGTCGATAAACTTCTGGCGGTCGGCATCACTGAGATGCGAGCCTGGGGCATCTTCCTCGCCGCGGGCCGGAATCTGATCCGAAGTCGGCATCTTGAAAAGTAATTCAGCGGTGCGTGCTTGCTTTCCATTGATTGTCACTGGCTCGTCCTCTCCGCGGGCGATATAACCCGGGGGCTCATCTTGAATCCACTTTGGTCGGTTCGCCTTCTCCTGTTTAGCAGCTTCCAATGCAGCCTTGGCATCCTTGGAAAGGGGGCCTGACGACTTTGTGCCTGAAGCCTTTGCTTTTTTCTTCATTTCGATAGGCTTCACATATTCCACTGGTCGACCGGGCCAGGGATTGACGATAGCCTGGTGCTTCGGCCCGAGTCTGGAGCTAGCACGGGGATAAATTCGATCATCATAATCAAGAGCGTCTTCCACGCGGCAATGCATGCCTAAGTAACGATAGGGCCACATCCTGGCCTGCGCTGATTGCTCTGCTGTTTCAGGCTGTGGTTCCTCCTCAGCTGCGGCTGGGGTGCTGACAGAAGTTCCATTCACGGCCCCGTTTGCGTGGTGTTCTTCCTCTTCCTCTTCCATGATTTCATCTTCCCCTTCGCCGCGGCTCTCACCCACCAAGGGTGTGTTGCGCGCCTCCAGCTTACGCTCCTGAGCCCGACTGCATGGGGCACAGGCCCACGCAAAGCCTCGAGCTGGCTTTTTCGTAAGAGCTGGGCGAACACAGGACATGTGGTAAGTTGAATGACAAACGGCACAATCGACGGACTCCGAGCCCGAAGCAAACAGATGACATCGCTTGCAAGTCTTGACGGCGCCGGTCAATTCCTTGCCTTTGCCCACTTCCACAAGGATAAATCTCCAGCGATCATGGAGAACTCGTTTGACATTTCCAGGGACATTGATCACATCTTTGGTTGGAATGACATCGTACAGGCGATGGATATATCGATCGAACATTTTATCATACCAGAAACTGTTGCGTTCTTTTTTATAATCGTTGATGTTCTCAATCTCAGAAACATGTCGAATGGTACATTTTCCACGTAATGAGGAGAGCGGGCACGTGTCTGAGTGCATTGAAGCATATACAAACCGCGGATCGGTGCTGTGTCGCTGTATATCTCGAGGGCGATAATACCAATTGACTCGTAATGATTCAACATAGGCAGAGTCTTTAGTCTTTGATGTCATGAATTCCATGATGCGAGCAAGATAGTATGGCTCGCCAGGTGGCTCGCAAATCAAATAAACGTGATCTACAGATTGTTAGTCGAGCTTGACGCTTAGAGAGGAACAACCCCCCCCCCAAACCTTTCTTCCCATTGAGGATGGGAGGAATTGGTCATCATGGAAGGTTTAGAGAGGAAGAAAAAAAATAGGAGCCTTACCATTTAAACCGAATGTGGTACCATCATCAGCAGTAATACGTCCATCTTTCAGGATTGGCTCTGAATTCTCAAAGCTAACCATGTTGGTAAAATAACCGCCATCGGAATCTCCCGGTGCGGATGTGAAGATCTTCTTTGCGGCGTTGCTGTTGGACGGAGCGCTGGTAGTAGCCTTACGCTTCCGTATGGGGCCTGCCCCATTGGCATCATCTGGCCTTGCAGAGAATGATGAGGTACCCGGAATAGATTCCTTGGGCAGGATCTGAGGGGTTGTACCATTGGGCAGACTCTTTCTTGGTAGCGTAGGCGAGGTCTTCTCGGAGTCTGACTTGGAGCCGTTCACAATATTAGTGAGGACCACGCCGCTATTCCTCTTGGCGCCCTTTGCGGGAGCCGAAGCTTCAAATTCTACCTCAAGATCACGATCTTCGGCATAATTGGGCCGAGGGGCATTGCGCCCTCTAGATCGCGTACCATAAGGAGCTGCAGCGGAGGAGCCGGCCGGATCGGCTACGGCCTCCGGAGAGCTAGTGGTGGTCATTGAGAGCGAGTCAACCTCATCCACTGTAGAGCATATAGTGGGGTCAGGGAGAAGAGGAAAGGAAGAATGTGGAAAGGAAGATCAAGGGATAAATCCAATGCCACTGCAGGGGGGGGAAGGTAGAAAGGAAAAAATAGGTAGAGAGAGGATATAGACACCCCAGGGTGTGGCAGTGGATTATAAAGACCCAAGCCGACACAGTACTGTTGGTGGATGTCAGTTACGAACAGGCTCACGAACAAACACGTCTGGACGTGGCGCGATGCATGTGTGGATGCGGGTATGTGGGAACACTAAAAAGGGCCCGAGGGGGGGCGAAAATCCGAGAAATGCGGGTAGATGGGAAAAGGGTAGAGAATGGAGATGGGAAGAGGATGAAAGGATGAGGCGGGGGGAGGAAGAAGGGAAAAGGAAAAAGGAAAAAAAGGGAAAAGAGGAAGATGAAAAGGGAAAGGGAATGGGAAAAAAGGGAAATGATTAAGATTCCCCAGGGGAACACCGGGGAAAAGAAGATCAGAACACAAGAGACACCGGGAATTAGGAAAATTAGAAGAGAAGAAAAGAAGTGGGAACAGGCAAGACACAAAAAAAGAAGTGGACCAGATTCCCGTGTCAGATTGTATTGAACTGCAGGGGTGAAGGACACCACTGAACGGGGCTGATATCAAGAGTGGACCAGAAAGATCAACGGTTTGTGGATGGGAGAGGAGAGTAGATGGGAGAGATGGGTAGATGAGAATAGAAGAGGGTAGAGGTAGAGGAAGGGAGACAGCATCAATGTGATCGACAGATCAAGTTGATCGAGAGGATCACCAGATATCTCAGGTGGGATGGGATAGATAGAATGAATATCAGAATAGAGTGGGATCAAGATGTAGAATGCAGAAGTAGATGAAGAAATAGAGAAAAGGGAGATACTAACCAGAGGAATAGTAGATAGGAAGAAGAGGCGATAATAGATAGAATAGAAGAGATAGAGTAGAAGAAGAGTAGAAGAGTGGAAGAAAGAAAGACGCGCAGATGGAATCAAAGCGGAACAACAACGCGCAGCCACCCGAAAAGAAAAGCGATGACGAGGGGGGAGAGAGGATGGCGAGACTCCTCCAAGGCGAGCGGTATAGACGAGAGAATCGGAGGGGGAAATTGGAACTGGGAATAATGGAATAATGGAAGATGGAGAAAAAGAGGAAAAGGGAAAAAAAGCGTCGAGGATCCCGAGCGTGCCCCTAGTCCCGATATGTTAATATGACGGATCCTCGTTGTCGAACCAAGGGAAATCGCAGAAATCTTGCCTGGGATCGGATTGCCAAAGTATTGAGTATTGGCAGTATTGGCAATATTGGGCTGGACTGTCTCCCTTGCTCGGAGAGGAGGAAGAAAGAGAGAGAGAGAGAGAGAGAGAGAGAGAGAGAGAGAGAGAGGATACTGATATCCGTTAATGAGTACGATGAGTAACTACGGTGATTGTCTTATACAACTGAACAAGATCGTGTGGACTACAGTTGTGCCAATGTCTACCTAAATACGGAGTAGACGTGGTACAATTTGTTACGAAAGTCCAGATATTGACTTGTCCCCATGGTTAAATCCAAGTGAAGAATGTGGTCACGTAGGAGAACCAGATGGATACGCGTTTGGGGGAAGAGGGATTATGCACGGCTCTTCACTCGCCTCCGATCTGGCTAAAGTTTACTTGTGTGAGCTTTGGTAGCCACTTCACAAGGGGCTCTCATACAGTACAGTCCTTGGAATCAGTAATATCGTATCGAGACAGACTAGAATAGCAATATTCACTAGGAACTGAGATGCCTGGGAACTTGGTGGTTCAAAAGAATGGCCCAGCCGTAAGAATGGACCCTTCCGATGGCTCATTTCCCCCAACCCCGAAACCGTTCATGGCGACTGATATCGCAGGTTGTGGTAAAAAGGTAATTGCAAGGGCACTAGCACCTACAGACTCCACACCTCCCATCCACACGATCCCTGCTTGGGAAAAGAAAATTACGTACGGGCCCGGTACCTTGGATACTGTATTAGTTAGCCCTGTACCACTTCACTACAAGCGAGCTTGACAATCCATGTCGAGCATTACTCATGTGATGGCCTCTCAAGTAGACTCATTGAGGTTGGGTCAGTGCAATCATCAGCTTACTGCCAGTGGTATACAATATCTTCGCATGTACGATATGGATGTCGATCTAGTCGGGTAATTGTCGCCACTACAAGTGTGTATATTGAGCATCCCTATAATTGACTATTGCATAAATCGAAATGGCTCGTAGGGGTGGCACTATGGTCTCAAATCGAGACTATGAAAAGCGCGAACGGGCACTAATCAATATCCTTGTCCGATCGCAGCATCAAGACTAGTGAATCACCACCGAAACAAGAAGCCTAGAGATAGAGAGAGAGAGAGAAAAGGGAAAGGAAAGGAAGGAGAAAGAAAAGAAACATAAGGCGAAGATGAAGCAAGGGTATGGATCGTGCCGGTCACCATCGAAACGATGCACGCTAGATGGATAGAGGCAGGAAGCACGACTTTAAAGTGACCATTTAAGCAGAATCTGATATCTGAAGTGTTCATTGTGATATGTACTGTATATACATAGTGTAGGTACAGTGCCCCTACAGAATTGTCAAGTGGTAAGTGGTTACATGCCTAGTATGACAAACCATGGATATACCGTTTGAAGAAGAATCGACAAAATCGGGGGACTCATGTGCTCCGTACAGTACTGTATAGTACTAATGTACTCAGTACTCCGTACATACGGACCATCTCTCAGGTAATTTAAACTTCTACCGCCCATTCGGTCCAATGACGATCCAAGCCGCCGAGAAGAATCCGCTGTTGGCCGAGGATGATTTGCTCCCGGCGGCTGTTGCGTGTCGCCACCTTGCATTTCGAACGTGCCGGTCAATGGGGCTACTGGACTGGGTAATATCCTAGTACAGATTGCTCGGAGGATCTTGTCCTCTTCGTCCATTGGTGTGGGTACTAAATACATAGTTACTATGTACAGCTCAGAACCATGTATGAGACAAAATGATGTCTTCCAAGATTTTCAGATTTATGTAGCTGGAAAAAAGCGAGAGAACTCGACTATCTGTAAGACGGAGCTCCCGCTAATATATGTACTAAAATCAACCATCAGACGATGCGATCAAACCCTGATTCGTAACCCTGTGAGACGGACTTTGGCTACAAACAGTTCTCCAGCCTCTCGTTGCTTCTCTGAGGCGGCGCACTTCCAACAGGGTCCTATCCGGTTGGTCCACGTTTCAGTGATGGGCTATCTAGGCATCGATTCAAGTTGTGATGGGAGGCATACACCGTAAATGATCGAGATCTCTTACATATTCATACTAGCAAATCGTAGTTAGTAGTTCGATCTTGTGCATAACAGGCATATAAATTCCAGCAAATTTCATATACCTGGACACTAAGAGCACTAAGTAATTCGAAAACTGAAGTTCACAATAGCTTGGGTATGTCACACTGGCACTACGATCGTACTATGTAGATATCGGGACAACCTGCATATCCCACGCCTATCAATATACATCACATTCTTCCGATGCATGGCGATTTTACGCCTGAATTCCTCTCCGTCGATCACTCCCCGTCTCTATACCGGGGCTTGGTTTTCATTGTTGACAAAAATCGCGAGAATCACAGCCTTAGCGAAGTCCTCGCTACGGCTTCATTGGATCGGCTGATCGCTTTTGTGACCCACGCGACCGGACAGGCATTGGGATGCGCAGGCTCTAAAATTGGGTGGCCTCCAGTAATCCTTGGGAAATGAAGCTAATCAAACATTAGGCAGCGTTTCATCCAAGCAGAAAGTCTTATCAAATTCTATATCAAGAGAAAGAGGAGTAGTGGGTAGAAATGGAAATATAATTTAGGAAGCTTGCCCTTGATACTTCTGTACGCTGTACAGTGATTATTCGAAGAGACACCATTGGCAGGACAGACATTCGTCAGCCGACCCCAGATCGTCAAACATCCCTCGATCCACATGCGTTCACCGCATGAGGATGGAAGTTAATGCCGGTTTAGTGTAATGAGTACAAATACCGGAGTCCATGAGATATTTATGTGGAATATCATTTTAGTACGGCGGAGAGTTCACTGAGACTCATCCGAAATCGCATTGGGAGGCTACGAAGTGGTTCTCCGCTACGGAAGTTGCGATCAGGAACGGATGACTAATGATTGTGGCATAAATGTTGCCTGAGGCTTCAGGGCTGCCAATACGCGTCGAAGAGAAGAAATAATAACATTGGAAGGAGTAGAGTGGGAAAGAGATTTCAATGAGCACACCACTTTCTCTCGCTACACGAGGGTTATCTTTCGCATATTCCCCATGTGTCATTAAATGGTGTTCCCGTCATGTCGTCGAGACATTCAGTCCAATCCCATAGGATTGCCACCTCAATGGATGTCGCCCGTCACCAGGTGTCAAACACAAGCTATAATGTAGCTCCGGTGGCGGGTCAAAAGAGGCCATCGACAACATTACAACCACAGGAGCACCCCAAGCCTGGCACAGGGATACACAATATTACTTTGCGTGGGCCAAGTGAGATATCCAACCCACCGATTCTCGAGTCAGCCCCGTTGGACTTTGCTCGAGCCTCGCTGGCCCCTCCTCAAAATCGATTTACCGCCAGTGCAATCCACCTGGGCCCAGGAGCCACAGCCTTGAATGAGGAACAGGGATTGGGGGAAAATGCCCCTGGGTCCAGCCAGAATCCCTTGCTATCTCTATCCCACCCCAAATACGGACTACCTCCGGCTTTAAAGGCCAACTTCGCTGCACTGGGGGTCACCTCTATTTACGCTTGGCAAGCATCTTGTCTCTTGGCGCGGGGACTTTTGTCTGGCGAACGGCATCTGGTCTACACAGCCCCCACTGGCGGAGGCAAGTCCCTAGTGGCGGATGTATTGCTACTAAAACGGATCATTGAAAACCCAACTAAGAAAGCAATCTTAGTTCTGCCCTATGTGGCATTAGTCCAAGAGAAGCTCAAATGGCTACGTCAGATTGTTCAGGGCGTGGAAAAAATACTCCCGGAGGAAGAAGAGGAAGATGGCGACAATCTACATTTTGCGCGCAGACGATGGAAGAAGTTACAGAAGTCCATCGGAGTAACGGGATTCTTCGGCGGAAACCGGACAACTACTTCATGGGCAGATACCGACATCGCCGTCTGTACTATTGAGAAGGTGCGTTCAGCCAAGGCTCTTATTTTCATGTACACACTTTGGGTTCACTCTGTTGACATGTGAGATTTCTAGGCCAATTCATTGATCAACTCAGCCATTGAGGACTGTAGCATTGGAAACTTGGGTGTTGTAGTGCTCGATGAGCTACATATGCTTGATGACGAGCATCGTGGGTATCTGTTGGAGTTGATGGTAACGAAATTGTTGTTACTTCAGCAAGATATTCAAATCGTGGGCATGAGTGCCACGCTTTCGGTATGAATTCTAATTTTGTTTCCCACATGGCAACTTCTGACGGTGTACCAGAACACTGAGATGTTGGCACAATGGATGAATGCCAAATTCTACATCTCTACTTATAGACCTGTTCCTATTGATGAATACCTGGTCTACGAGAACATCATTTACCCTGCCGCAACATCAAGGCAGCTACTCTTGACTGCGTCCAAGTTGACTGCATCCTCCTTATTACAGGATTCAATACCTCCGCATCGAACCATTGAACATTCTGCGTACAAGGAGCTTTCCAATTCTGCAACAAACGCCATGGTAGCATTGGCAGTCGAAACTGCTGCCGCAGGGTTCGGAGCATTAGTTTTCTGTGGTAGTCGGGGCACTTGTCAGGTTCACTCGGCCACTATAAGTGAGGCGATGCCTGTATTGACCGAAGGAAGTGATGAACTGAACAGAAGGCTGGATCTCTTAGCTGAGTTACGAAGTCTCTCGTGTGGATTAGACCCCATACTCCAGAAGACAATTATCAAAGGAGCCGGATTCCATCGTCAGTAACAAGAAGCTAGTACCTTATTCCTGATCCTCTTACTAACTCCTTTGAAGATGCAGGCATGACCACGGAGGAACGCGAGCTGATCGCTCATGCTTATGACAAAGGCGTGCTCAAAGTACTTGTTGCGACCTGCAGTCTTGCAGCCGGTGTGAATCTTCCTGCGCGAAGAGTCATCATCAATGGTGCTAGAATGGGTCGAGAATTGGTGGGCCCCGCAATGCTGTGCGACCACATACCTGATACATTCTCTATGAATCAAAGCTGACAGTAGCAGACGCCAGATGTGTGGACGCGCTGGACGCAAAGGCAAGGACACCACTGGTGAAACATACCTTATCTGCGTCAAGTCCGACCTTGAGGCGGTATGCGACTTGCTGGATGCTGATATGCCAGCCATTGCAAGTTGTCTAGCCCCAGAAAAACGAGGGTTGAAAAGGTAAACCCAGCCTTTTATTACTTATTGAGTTCAAAATACTGATATTCATAGGGCGATTCTTGAAGCTGTAGCAACTGGGCTAGTTTCAGGATCCGAGGCTATCAAGGAGTATGTGCGCTGTACGCTTCTTTACCTATCACTTGATAAGAAACTTGTATATAGCATCATGGAATCCGCTATACAGGAGCTCATCAATGAAGGTCTACTGGTTTTGAAAGAAGACGAGTCATATGGTGCGACCCTGCTAGGCCAAGCAGTTGTGGCCTCGGCATTTTCTCCGGAAGATGGACTTTACGTGCATGAGGAGCTCAAAAGGGCGCTCGAAGCGTTCGTCATGGATGGCGATATGCACGTATTCTACATGTTCACCCCTCTTCAAGTGGCAATGAACAATCCAATCGACTGGCAGATTTTCCGCGACCAATTGGATCGTTTGGACGAGAGTGGTCTTCGTGCCCTTCAACTTGTTGGCGTCCAGCCTGGCTTTGTGAATACAATGTGAGTGGCTACTCTCCAGTATTTGGTGCAAACTTTTTGCTCACATATCTCTCGCTAACCCGTAGGGTACAATCCGGTGCCTCATTGAAAGAAACAACCCCAGCTCAAATCAAACAAGCCCGCATATATCGCCGTGCCTACACAGCTTTACAACTTCGTGATTTGAGCAATGAAGTCCCGCTGTCGACAATTGCTCAGCGCTACAAAACTCCCCGTGGCTCTGTCCAGACTCTCGCCCAACAGTGCCATGGCTTTGCCGCCGGAATCGTCAAATTCTGCCAACGTATGAATTGGGGCATGCTGGCTGCTGTATTGGACCATATGCGTGATCGACTGGAAGCCGGTGCGCGTGCTGACCTCCTTGAAATGGCCCAAGTAACTTACGTTAAGAGTTGGACGGCGCGATTATTTCGCGAAAATGGGTTTAAGAGCATACGCGCTTTGGCCGAGGCTAATCCGAAGGATTTGGTCCCAATTCTCATGATGGTGAGTCCTTAACCAGAATCGATGGAATTGAAGATATTGAGGTTATTTGGCTAGGTAAACCCTCGGAAGACGCAGAAGAACCAACTATATCCAACCGAGGCAGAGCGTTATGCAGCGAAGCTTTTGTCTAAGGCAGAGTCCATTGTTGCTTCTGCGAATAAGATATGGGGTATGCACCCACTCACGTTGTTTTTAATGGTTTGCTAACTTTATTGTCTTCTTAGACCGGGAAATGCAGGTCGAACTAGAGGAATGAGCCATCAATGAACAGCTTGGAGTTTCATTACATGCATAGGACTTATTTGCATATGCGGCAGGCGTTCTTGGTACATGCATGGGTACTTCAAGGTTATCAGTCGAACGTCTTCTTGTCGTAAAACGGTTTCCATTGAATGACACACTGTAGTGCGTACAAATAAACTAAATCCGAACCCACTGTGTAATAGACCCATTTGATGATATCAACGGGGCGCCTGGGCAAGCGATGTCATTCAAAGTCCATTCAGATCATTTTGCGCCTTAATCGTATCCCCTTTATCCACAAAATCCAGTAGGACTACATTTGGCGCACGATGATATTGCCCCTCACATAAGCTCGCCTGGGCTCCAATACTGCCATCACCCGTGGCTGCGTTGGTTTCACTCGCGTGTTTGCGATCTGGCACCTTCACTCCAAAGATGTCCACGTCTAGGAAGTGATTTACGATATACATCCGGCCTGATGCAGAGGCACCGGAAGGTCGGTCAATGCTGCAGTTTGAGAAAGAGGAGTCGGTCACGTCGTAAGCTGTTTCGAAGTAATAGTTGAATTCGTTGAGAATGAAATCAACTTTGTTTGCATCCGCACCGTAATCTGTAGATTGATGAGAAGGTGTTCAGAAAGCCTAGCAGTTCTCTGCCCAACACTTACCTAGAAAGACGACCAATCTCTTTCCACTTGATATCATCTCTCCGATTGTAGGCCATTTGTCGATGGATAGCGTGTTTGGACTTGAAGACGGGACAAACGCGTAGTCGGAAATCCCACTCTCGGAGAATGTTTCTCCAAACTCAGTGATATCCACCGAGTCCCCGTTTGTCAGGAGCAAGGTGATGACCTCGTTTGGATTTGCATCGAGCCAGTCTTTGACTGTACCTAGGAATGACTTTAATGTGCCAGCGTCTTCCAGAAAACAGGATGTATGACACAGTTGTAGTACATTCTTGTCCAATATGGAATGGTGCGTCTGTGCTTGCAGGTACCGCACACCCATATCGAGCTGTTCCTTTATATCAATGTTTTGATTCTGCTGAGGGAGCTTCCCAACGAACGGAGAGTCGTGGGAGCCAACAAAAGTGATATTTGAGTATGAACGATTGCAATACTTCGAGTGGCCATTACAGGTCGAAGCTGTTGTGTCGGCAGATGCAGCTTCCCTTGAAGACAGTCTGTCTGCATTCGGAGCTCCCCAGCTGGTATGAGAGAGTAGAAAAGTCCCGCATAAGGCTAAAAAGAGCCTCTGCAAATTGTGGCTCATCATCATTGAAGGCACTTAATCTTTAGTGTCTGTTGACAAGGGAGGACCAGGGCGAACTTGGAAGCAGAAGTAGACCAAGAAAATGCAAGTATTTAGTAGGCTTCGGTAGGCCTTCTGGATCAGAAGATCCTCCTGGATATCCTGAATGATGTCTGACCATGAGGCAAGTGCCAGCAGATCGTGACCGATATATGTGCCAAGGTGTTTCCTATGTAGCCAACTGCCCAGTTGGACCAGGTGGTCATGCACTAGGAGTTGACCACCTCCCCAGCATTCCACATGCCGACGATCCCTAGCCCAAAAGGAAAAAGAACAACTGATCTAATCCATGACCTTTAGGTCGTGCCGTCCAGAAGTATGGACTTTGAGCGCTGAGGATCATGTGGTGGAGTTATAAAGCAAAAATAGGACACAAAACATCCTGCATTGCCTTGTGACTCGATGTAGCGATGAGCCCCGCACAATATCGTGGTAGAGAATAGGGGTGAGCCGGGGAAATAATAGGTTCAGAGAGTAGTTTAGCTTCTGCTTCAGGGGAAATATTTAAGACGCCACATATTCAATGTATATCGAAAAACATGTTTGGTGTAAGCCATGCAGACGCGTGGCGGCGACTTTGTAGTCGCATTCGGTACTGGATAAACGGCCAATAATGAAAGACTACGGCGCCACAATGGAAGATTGATTGGAAAGGGGTGTTCGACAGGCGTAGTACAGAATAGCAGTATGCTTTAGACTCATTACTATCCATCTGATCCTCCACTAGTATCTAGTTAGTCATTCCTGGTGTCGGAAATAATCAGAATCGTAGGCAATCGGAGAAATTGAATCTAGTTGTCTGGGTGGAACAGTGTGATCTGAAGATGAGATCCCATGGCCAGGGTGACACGCCCTATCGGATACCGGTATCTGATTACTCAAAAGTGATTAACTCACATGATTGAATAAAAATGGAACTATCTATGAGAATCCACGTTCATTAGCAAGAGTTGTAGCGATGTACATACTGTTGTGATTTATGAACCAGCCACAGTGGCTGAGTCCGGCCCGATCCAGGCCACAACGCCACACCTGGGGAGCTCCTGCCTTCTCTGGTTCTCATTTTAGGCGGGAAGGTACTCCACATGTTTACCTCCTCCGAGCCGCACGACCCCGACTTCATCCCGCTGCTCCGATCATCCCCCTCCTCCAGTTTCCAACGGTTTATCAATTACGGCAGTGTCTTTGTCTTCATAGTTCGCTCGCTGGCTTGACCACGCTTATATCCTTAGCGCAGTGTCAGCAATGATCATTCGACGGCCTTGCTCATGAGCTCGATGGCTGAGGGCAGTGAAGGCTGGGTACGAGAGGATGGGCTGGACCTAGGCCAAGAGGTTGACGAACACCAACAAGCCAATCATGGTGCCATCGATATCACCGAGTCTACCGCCCAGGAACATGCTGAGCACGACCTGGAAGCACTGGAGGTATTGGACACGATAGACAATGAGCAAGACCAGATATCGGAGAGAACCGTGCAGCCTGGGGATCCAGGGCTCCCTCAGACCCCGCCAAATCGATTCACAGAATTCTCGGGAGCTGTAGGAAGCTTGGATGGGACATCTTCAACCCCAGACGATTCACCTTCGCTACATGTAAGCGCGGTGATTGAGTCGGTACGCTTATGGCCATGGTTTTGCTAATTGTTGACAGGACTCCATCATTTCCTCTCGGAGCAGCAGTGCTCTAGCTTTACGAGGTTCCTCCCGACTGAGTCCAAGTCCAGCTCATCGCCCGTTCGACCTTCGCTTCCAATCTCGCCTATCCTCATCACCGCTAGGCGCATCAAGAACTGGTTCGCCCTTTCTTGCCCATCTCCATTCTCGACAATCCTCTATTACCAGTCAGATTTCGCCCACCCCAGAGTCAGATAATGAAACGCCTCCGAGTCCTTGGGATGTTGTACGGTGGACAAAGCTGCGCCAGGTTACAGGACAAGCATTTTCAGAAATAGGAAAGCGCAATTTTGGACGGCCGACCTGCTTGGCGGTCTCAACGAGTATAGTGATCGGCACTTCTAAAGGAATCATCTTAGTTTTTGACTACAACCAAAGTTTGAAACACATTGTTGGAACCGGAACTAAAGGTTTGTCCATGTTATCCCCTTCTCGTTGCATACGTGTTAACTGAATACCACCAGCTGTGGAGTGCGGACAAATCACATCTCTCGCGTTATCTGCGGACCACACTACTGTAGCTGGAGGCCATGAATCCGGTGACATATTCACCTGGGAAATATCCCGTTCCGCGAAACCTTTTCTCCATATACAACCGATCCCGGCGCATCAAATCGAAACCCGAGTATCCGATGGCCATATCGCAGGAGCATCGGTGATACACATTGGGTTCCTTGGTACTAGACGTACTGCAATTGTTTCCGCTGATACAAGAGGGATGGCATTTTCGCACCTTGCAACAAGAGGCATGGGTGCAGTTGGGCGCACTGTGAAAACAACAAGGATCCTTGGTCGATATCCGCAAGCTGCATTAGAAGAGCGTCGGCGAAAGCCCAGTTCGGTATTGGCCTTTTCACCCTTGCCTCTTGGCAATGTCGAGCAGCCTTCCGACTCATTGGGACTTGTCGCCATGCTTACGCCTTATCTCCTGGTAATAGTCTCCACTACACCAGTTGCGCAGACGCAACATAAAGCATCCCGGCCCAAAGAGGTCCCGGCCCATAGTACCATGACCGGGGCATTGGCTTGGTTCCCGGCCATTCGTCTAAAGGGGAAAGACAGCCAGACATCAAATACGAAACTTGTCTATTGCTGGTCAAATGTCCTGACTGTACTTGAGGTTTCGGAAGCCGAGACCGATGAACCTATCGACAAGGATAAGCCTCCTAATCTGGCCTTCAGAGCGCGCAGTAGGTGGAAAGCGGATGAGGCCATCGTGGCTGTCCAATGGTTGAGTCGCTCTGTCCTCGCAGTCTTCACAATAACCCAAAGACTCCTGATCCTTGAGGACTATTCAATGCGCGTAACTGATTCTATCGACCTCGCTTATCGGCATATTTATCACGTCGATCTATTTTCGTCGCAGCTCCATAATCTGGTGGAGCAGCTCGACGAAGAGGATACTTCCATGCACGGAGTGGTAGCAGATGCTTTCTACATGAGCTTCCGTGCCTACAAGGGACGTCTATTTTTGCTTGGCTACAACGAAACTCTTGTTGGTAGTTTGTCGAATTGGGCTGATAGGCTTTTGGCTCTAATGGAGGGCGGTGACTTCATCAATGCCATCAGACTTGCGTCTTCCTACTACACGGGTGCTGCCGAAAAGCTCACTGTTGGTCTTCCCGAGGAGGACAGTTTGAGACGGCCAATTGTTCAAGAAAAACTTTTGGATATGATCTCCGCGTCTCTCAAATATGCATTCGGCCGCAACGCCGAGGCAGACAATAGACGAATTGAGGACTCTCAGCTCGAGGAACTGGCCCAAGTATCTATCGCTGCTTGCATTTACATGACCGATGAGGGCTTTTTGTGGGAAGAAGTCTTCCCTTGGTACGATGAGAATGACTGCGCAGGAGGTTTTTTGAACGTCCTCGAGCCGTATATCGTTGATGGAACTATTCGCTCTCTTCCACCCACGGCAGTCAAATCTCTGATCAACCATTTCGTCCAGACTCATTCTGCTGGGCGGCTAGAGGAGATCATATGCCTTCTGGATACTACAACGATGGACATTGACCAAGTGACTACGCTATGTAAACAACACAATCTGTACGATGCATACATTTACGTTTGGAACCGCTGTTTAATGGATTACGTCGGTCCTCTGGAAGACCTTATACGAATGATCCCTACCCAGTCTGAGCCTTTGGCCAACGGGGATTATACCGCCGAAATGATACGACACACAAACGCAAGGAAAATATTCCCTTACCTGTCCTTCGTGCTCACAGGCCGCATCTATCCTACTGAAGATAGACTGGATGAGGTTGAGGCATCAAGAGCCAAGCTCGCTTTGTATCAATATCTCTTCTCGGGTCACCTGTCTGGCACAGGACCTGATACTGGCGCCGACGATATCGGTTCCTTCTCGCCGCTTCGAGCAATCCTTAAGTTCGATGCTTCGAGTTTCATGAGTATGCTGAACGAGGCCTTTGAGGACAGTTTCCTCAACGAGCCCGATTCTGAAGACGGCCCGACACCAGGCGCATCTATAAACCGACAATATCTGATTAGCATCCTACTACAAGTGATGACAGAATCCTCTTTCTCAGCCACGGAAACCATCTACCTGGATATGTTTGTTGCACGCAATCTTCCAAAATATCCCCAGTATATCCTTTTGTCGGGCACGATTCTTCACCAAGTTCTAGTTCGATTATGCCAATACCCTGAAGAAGAAATGGCAGATGATTGTGAGCTGAGTGTGGAGTATCTCCTGTCCTTCTACCATCCCCCTGATATTCAGAACATGGTTCCCTTGTTTAAAGAAGCTCGCTTCTTCCGAATCCTCAAATCGACATACCGCGCTGAGAAACAATACCCCCAATGGATCATGACCTATCTTGATGATCCAAATGACAAGGATGATATATTTACGGCACTACAGGATTGTCTACGTCCTGGATCCAGCCTGGGAAAAAAGCAGAGAAGGGATGTCGTGGAATTGGTTAGAGACCACGCCAAGGAAATTGCTGCGATCGATGTCATCAGGGCTGCTCAGACAATGCAGGACCTGATACCCGATGTCCACTCGAAGTTCCTCCAAGTGTTGGAGGAAGATGCATACAAACAATACCAGTATCTTCTGGTCCTTGTGGAACCTCAGAACCAAAGTGGTGACAGTCGACCCCTTCCGTCTGTGGAGAATTGGATGATCGAGCGCTACGTTCAGCTGCTTTGCAAATTCTACCCAGCTCATGTAGCTCAATTTGTCGATGGTCTACGGGTCGGTGATATTCATCTAGATAAATTGCTACCCGCTATCGAAGGAAGTGGGGCGATTGATGCTGCTGTCATTCTACTTGCGCGACAAGGTCAAGTACGACCTGCCCTGAACCGTCTCATTGCTCATCTGAGTACGCTAGAGTCAGCGTTGGTCGGCATTGTTCAGAGCGTCCACGAAGCTCCAGACTCAGCGAGTACGACCGAGGCAATTGATGACCTTTTGGAATCCTTGAACAAGTATTCCGGTGTCGGCACTTGGCTTTGCCAGGGCCAGACCAAGACGGCCAAGCAGGCCGGGCCTAACGCGAATGGCCATCGTAGCATATCGCCAGTTGAACAGTCTCTGGAATTTGATGAGAGTCTTTGGCTAGATCTCATCGAGGCCGTGGTTCGCATCGCAAGTAGCGTCTTCGCGCTGATGCGCGACCACCAGCTCAAAGACGCCGCGCAAGCCCAGACCATCGAACCGTTGGGTGGCGAGACTGGGCGGTTGACAACGTCCTTCCGATCCCTGGTTCAGCAGGTATTCACTGCTTTGTTGAAAAGCACTGTCAAGAGTGATGGATCATCAATGGGCGAACGTACTGATCTGTCGTTCCTGCGTATCCTACGGTCGTTCCTGACTCGGGCCGCTAGCTGGTCACCCTCTTTGCTGGAACTACGGGCAGTTCTCGCTTCCGTATTTTCTGCTTATTCATACGAGAAGTCACTTCTAACCCTTGCTAATGGCATGCTCGACCGCGACCTCTTTGTGCATGTGGACGAAGTCACTCGGCTGCGGCAGCATGGATGGCGCCCTCGCGGACAGGTCTGTGAAGTGTGTCGCCGGCGGATCTGGGGACCTAGTGTCGGTTCCTCATATTGGGCAGCGTGGGAGAAGAAGCAGAATCATGACCGAGAGCATCGCATTGCCAAGCGACTCGAGGAAGGTCGTGATCCGGCCTTGGCAAGGGGCAAAGGCAAAGCGGCCGTGGTAGAGGCCAGTCGACCATCACGACTGCTGACTTCTGAACCAACGGGGCCCAATTCGTTCCAGCTTGAGCACGATGCCATGGACAGGAATCAGGTCGGGGCCGGTGAACCCGAATCTCTTGACAAGGTACCACCTGAACCGGTAGTCGTGTTCTCCTGTCGGCATCTCTATCATCGCCAATGTGTTCTAGATGCCATCAGCACTTCGGGACGACCCACCGAGGAGCCAGCTGCGTTTCAACGCGAGCATGCCGACTGGCCTGTGAACGAGTTATCTTGTCCCGCTTGTAAATAAAATTCTACTAGCCGCGACCCTTTTTTTTCTAACTCATTCATCGTTTTGCGCCCTTCCCTTCTACAAGTTCTGATTGGAGGACCTTTCGAATGAAGACCTGTTTTGTATGCCTACACGGGTGGGATCTGTCATATAGCCTTTTCTTTTTTCTTTTTTTGTCCCCAAATCCCCCCCTGCAATATCACTGAGCGTATTCGGCATTTTGCTCCGTGTCATGTAGCTTGTACTAAACAACTATTGGCTTCTTGAGTAAATTCTACGCTGTCCATGTACCCTTGACAGATTGCAGTGGAATGACTAGGCCTCATGATCCATGTCACTAGCCCGTCTTCTGCACCTTTTGACAATCCTGTACCGTGTACTCCGTACCCCATACATACATTCTCCGGTCGTTCAACGACTTGCAGATTACAGGGTACCTGACTTTTTCTCAGCAATGCCCATCTACACTGAGTTGGGTAAGTGGAACAGATGTGGAAACTGGGGTCCAGAATGCTTTATCTGTGACATCTGTAAATGCTTGTGGGGGTCACATCGAGGGGTTTTAGATCGCAAACAGGACGATCCTTCGCGGCATTATCCCAACAGAGTATGTCGAGAATTGTGAAAAATGCGAGTTCAGCGTATACTTCGGCGATGTTGTGATTCTCGAGTAAGTCGAGATTGCGACCGGAAGGGAAGGAACGAGGGAGAGTTGTAAATGTACATTTTGAACGGTAAATGGGGAAGGCGCGGGTCTGAAGTGGACAGTCGTACTTGCCCCGCCCTTTCTTTAACGATCCTTCCTTTTTTGATTGTTTGCGATACTTCTTAACCTTCCACCTTTTACTTCCACTTGGCATCTTCTCTTCTCTTTTATATTTCACATTTTTTGCCGACCAAAGAACCCGATCAAAGAATAATATTTTGGAACCAGAGTTGAAATGAAAGAATAATATGCACATTATTAAGGGAAAAAACTGTGCAGGGCCCATCAAGAAAAGCTTATTCCCGATTTCACGACGGTGCGTTGCTATTCGTCGATCATCCTTGCCACCTCCAGCTGATAACCAGTGACACCGCGCAGACAGACTTGGCACCAGGAATTTTCTTTTCCATCTCTGCAGGACCGAGCGAGTCATCAGCCACGACGTGGGAATCGTCCTATGGTTCCGAAACACACAGCCGGACAAGTGCAAACCTTGAAGCGCTAGATTATTCCGTCTGCCTTCGACCCCAATCCAGCCCAACCCCTCTAAAGTGGACCTCGCTGGAAAAAAAGGCGGCAGATCATGTCACACTCACCCAATCAGATACACTAACGCTGTGAATGCGAGAGATATCACTTTCACCAGCGGTACTGTGTCCATCGCCGCCACTATTATCTCCTTTGATCAACGGTCTTCGCCTTCATCCTCATCTGATGCATACTGTACATACGTTAAGGTGGTCATGGACAATGTTATGTATGGCAGCATACAGTAGTTCACGCAGATGATCCGCAACCCCCTTCCATCATATGTATCCAACTTCCCACCTGGTCCAATTACGAGGCCGGTCTGGACCAATTTACGGCCCGGATCCCGGCGGTGTACTTCCGGGATCCACGAGTACCAGTACCATTGGGAATAGTACTGTAGAATGGTGGTCGCCAACCTCTATGTAGTATGCGTGTACGGATGTACATATGTACAGAAAAGTTGGCTGGAAGTGGGTAAGGTCTCATCCTTTTTGGGTCTTGCGTTTCAAGACTCGGGACCCGCCGTTCGGTCAAGGATCAGCCCTCCTGCCGCCGTAGGAAGACTGCTCCGCGTTTCGCATCTCTCACATGGGCCCTGTCATGCATTGTCCCATTGGAGTCCCAAGATCGGGTCCGGTGGGTGCAAAGCCAGGGACGCCACGCGGTGGGTTCTTTCTCCTTCGACTTTTTTTTCACGCGCGTCGTCCCTGTATAAGAAGTCCATATGTCTCACCCTTCTTTTTGAGACTTCATCCTCTCGGGTCCAACAGTGTCCAGTCCTTCCTTTGTTTTGCTGGGTTTCTTGCCTCATTCTTTTTCTCATTACATTCATTTCTTTGTCATATACTTCCCTGCGGGTAGTATATTTCCTTACTTTCCTTCCAGCACCCTGTGGGTAGCTTTCACAAGACAATTCTTTAAGTAAAGGATCGCTTCTTTGATAGATTGCGTCCTATCATTCTCTCTTGACTTTTGCAGTCTGCATAGAGCATTCAAGAAACCATGCAAATTCTCAGTACTCTCATTCCGAGCCTGGGCCTCTTCGCCCAGCTCAGTTCAGCCGCCTATACGTTGAAGGATGACTACGGCACTTCGGATTCGTTCTTTGACAACTTCAACTTCTTTACGGTATGAGAAGCTGTAGCTACTAGGATCAACATACGGTCTATATTAGAATTTATATACTGACCGAACTATGTAGGACAAGGACCCTACCAATGGCTATGTGAGCTACGTCGACCGATCTACTGCTAGCAGTGGTGGTCTCATTAAGTCTGGTAACTCCATCTATGTTGGTGTTGACACCAACAACACCGCCAGCAATCCTGGCCGGCAAAGCGTGCGTTTGGAGAGCACCAACACCTACAACCAGGGCCTGGTGATTTTGGATCTGAACCACATGCCTGGCAGTGTTTGTGGTACCTGGCCCGCCTTGTAAGTCAAGCGGAATTCCTTATAGTAGATGCTAGTATCTACTGAATACTTCTTTGGATATATTGGCTAACTTCAATTCCAGCTGGATGCTTGGCTCAAACTGGCCTAACAATGGCGAGATTGATATCATTGAAGGTGTCAACGATCAGTCCTCGAACCAATTTACTTTGCACACCAGCGATGGTTGCTCGATCGACAACACCGGTTTCAGCGGTTCCGTCCAAACCAGCAACTGCTACGTGCAGGCTTCTGATCAGACTGAAAATGCTGGCTGTGCTATGACTAGCTCCAGCGACAGCTCCTATGGTGACGGATTCAACGGCAATGGCGGTGGCGTTTATGCCACTGAGTGGACTGGCGATGCTATCAACGTTTGGGTCTTCCCCAACTCGAGCATTCCCTCTGATATCTCCCGTGGTAGCCCTGACCCATCTGGCTGGGGCACCCCTTCTGCTAGATTCGCTGGCAACTGTGACATTGACTCTCATTTCAATGACCTACAGATTGTATGTTCGCAATCCTCTCATCTAGGAATGATCATTTTTACTAATATTTTTCGATCGATCAGGTCTTTGATATTACTTTCTGTGGTGACTGGGCCGGCGAGACCTTTTCCTCCGGTACATGCTCGTCTAAGGGCAGCAGCTGCGAATCTTATGTGCAGAACAACCCTTCTGCATTTACTGAATCCTACTGGGGAATCAACTCTCTCAAGGTCTACCAAGACAGCTCCAGCTCCGGGCGTCACACCCACCCACACGCCGCTGCCCATGTCCGACATGGCGCCGACGAGCCTATTTCTGACCCCAACGCCAAGCGCGATCCGTCATATGTTCGTCCTGCACCTCGTCCGGCCTGGAAGCACCGCCGTGACCGCTACAAGCATGGTCAGTAAATGACCAGCTTGGACAGTATAACCAAGAATTGTTGGAATTGATTCAAGCTGGACTTTGAGCATTCATCTTCTGCTTCATGAATGAGATCTGAGATCTCAACTATTCTCTGGACTTTTTTTGGACTACATTTCTCTTCTCTTCTCTTCTCTTTTGCTAGACACTGGTTTGTTTTGCATTTACGGTCTCCACCTCATGGATTGACCTGCATCTTTTTTTTGATGACTTTTGATGATAAGCTAGGCGATTGATGTTGATTTCTTTTAAAATACCCCTCTTTGTCATTTATATAACAATTCAATCGCCGATTCTGCACAATTTGCTGCTGTCACCGTAGCCAGTTCTTTGCCACAAGATTTTGGAGAATGGGTCAACGAAAGTTATAACAGGACTTCTTCATGCTTGGCATAATAGTAGAGCCTAGTATCACTCCGAATTGAGTACTGCTAAGGCCTACGTTGATCATGGAGGGCCTTACTCTATCTGGAAATCTGTCGATATGTCCTTTTAACAAGCGTCTCGTCAATGCTATTACAGGGTTATATACGAAATATTTGGACCTATCTGTTTGGTTTGTGTGAAAGTGAAACATAATGATTGGAGAAAGAGATGTCCCAACCTCTCCCCGGCAATCCTCAACTTAATAATACATAGCGGCGGAGTAAATAGGAAGAAATCAAAAGAATAATTAATTATAACTGGTTCGCTGGGAACCAAGGCTTTTTGGCAATCACAGCAATCTCATATGGTGCCAAACCACAATCTTCCAAAAAGTTCAATTCCGAGAAAGAAGATTGTCGCAATCGCTTTTCATAATCTCCCCAATCAACTTTTGGCCCAAGCCACACAATTTTCTCAGTAATTGAACTATCAAGGATATCGATGTATTTTGAGATCAGTTTCGGATCCCGTGGGTACACAAACATCCATGCCGCAGCCCCTTCGGCTGCCGAGCAAAGACCCCAACCCCCATTAACCACATGCATGTTTTCTTCTGCGATGTAACGATTCACGGTAGAATTTACCTCCACACCCTGTACGGTAATATTGCAATATTTGTGAGCCAGGAGAGACTCTAATAACCCTGATCCGCTGCCAATGGAGAGGGTATATTTCGGGGCTTGAGGTAGTAATGCGGATAACTTTTCGAGAAAGGTGCTGGATATGACGAGACAACAGTCAGGAAACCTTGTCGGAGTAGCATTAAGTTCATTGCTTATCGTGGATATCGTATCCATTTTGGATTGTAAGATTGGAAAGGCAGTATACAGTCATTCTCGAAATCGCATTGACCGGTACACACTGAGATTTTCTTCCTCAGCCCCACCGCCAAGGCCTTAGCGCAGATCGTTTATCGAGCAGGCTATTCTAAGTTGAGGGCTACTGTAAGTTGCAAATTCCACATTACACTGACCATTAAGGTTTATCGCCTATGAGTACCAGTAAATCAATGTGTACTTGAAGAAATGAGTAGATTGTGCTATAAAAGAGTTTTACTGGTACGCAGCAGTGGCGCTAAGCAATGACATCATACTAAGATAGATGTAGTGAAAGACTGGCCACGATGACGTTATATTATCAACCGCAATATAAATATCGAGTCGAAGACACGAAGTTCACAATAAAAGGCTTGAGGCTTAGCAGAAGATGGAGAGTATTATAAAAAGACACTTCTTCACCAAAGCCTTGTCAAGCCTTCATTCAATACACCAAGCACAAATATTATATTCCAATATGCGCACAGCAAAATTTGTAAATGACAATATCACCATATCGAACGACTCCGATGTGAAGTTAACACTCTACAATGAGAAAGATACCGATGATCCTTTAACTTTACTTTGCCCTGGAGAGACTAAAAAAAGATTCACTGGAAGAATTGTTACTATTGAACCCTGTCAGACCTATTCTACTAGATCCTGGCAGCTTTCAGAGGACATGGAATTCGATGCTGATAAGGATGTTACTGTGACTGATCAGAGTAAGCAGTTTATAACTATAAAATAATGAATGAGTGACTGCTAATAGCTAAATAAGCGATCGAACAAGGAAATAAGGTGGTTAAGTTTAGTTGAGCACGCAAATATATATAAGAAAATCTGGAGATTTTCTTGTAATAGGGCTGTTATCGATTTTAGCTATATTGCGGTTTCCGCATCGGCTTTATTAGTACTCTCTTTGTTAGGCCCACTACTATGATCTGAGCATAATCCTTTATTGAGCAGAGCATACTTAGTTGAGGGTCGCCGTAAATTGCGACTTAGACAGTGATTCGTAGCCCAGAAATCAAAGCGCCCGCTGCAATCTTACACCGACGAAGTGTGGTCCGCTCAATAAATTATCTGCGCTACGGCCTTGGCGGTGGGACCGAGAAAGCAAGTCTCAGTGTTTACTGGTCAAGCCGATTTCGAGAATGACTGTATAATTATTTACAGAGCAGCGGATGGTGGTGAAATCTGCGATTGAATGATGGGGCTCGGTAACGGATTTACTGAAGGGCCGAAGTATATAAATTCGCTCCGAGTAGAGCTTCAACTTGGTGAAAGTAAAATACGAACACCCTTGAAAAAACCCAATCTTACTTAGTTGAGATATGACAATTAACAGACCAAGGCACTCGGAATAAATCATCAAATTCATCATATATGTACCATTAACTATGCTAAAATACATGAGGGCCAAGAAACGAAAATAAGATCACGAAATGCGCATTATTTAACCAGAAGGCTGATACCCCAGCACGTCCCTCTGGTCATCTGTGAGGCGTCCCCATTCCAGTAAGAGGCGGAAAAAGTATATCTCCATATCCTCCTTGCGCAGTGCACGACCGGCCCATTTGCGTCCCTGATCTGCAATCCATTTACCCTGTCTGGTATGGGGTTTCATACGCATTGGTTGCGCATTCGCAGGATCCTGACCACCGGGTGGCGCCCCAGGCACACCGGAGAAATAAGCTAGTGTGCTCCAAAGTCCATGTAGACGAACGTCGACAGGTACAAAATGAAGCCAAGATATCATACGGGAATCAAACCATTGTCGAAAAAGGCCAGTTCGAAATGGTAGACTGCGGCTTTGCAGGAAAGGCAGGAATCGACCACTGAAGCCGGCGCCATCAAGATCGAATAAAAAGCGGTGGGACCAATGATTCTGGAAATCAACCCACGATATTGTGCCTAACTCGTTGAATTGATTATCGCAATCTCCGCAACGCGTTATAGGGTCGGCGATATGGACGTTTGCTTGAAGTTGAAGCTCGCTGATGGGTGCAGCCCCATCCATGATCTCGTATTTGTAGGATCCTTCATCAACAGGAAGCAGCACAGAAACCTGATTATCGGTATTGTTGTTGATCAAATGCGCAAAACGCTGTCTCGGGATACCTTTCCACTCATCAAATTGACTGTAGCCCTCAGACGTGCTACCTACCCAGTATAGAGAGTTGCGTTTCTCATTATACTCCGGATCTGGAAATTCATCTGAAGGCGTGTATTTGACCTTATCCATGTAGTTCCAGGGACTTGGGAAGAGAATGTCGTTGAATCCAGCGAGGGCGCTCTGGCTGAAAACCGGGATCAATTCCTGAGATATCTTAAATGAAGCTGGGGAGATTAGAAGCCCATGAAGATACGCCAAGTCGGGTTGGTGGCAGAAGTCTGAAGCCAGATTAAAATCAATTGGAAATTGGCCCATTGAATGAGGTGCGACGCAGTCGAAACAAAGATCATGTCTGTTCCAGATGCGCTCCCTCCGAGCTTTTGAAGAGCGCGGACAGACGGCACTCACATAGCGATCGAATACGCCATGCCACGCACCATCTGTGAATATAGTCTCATTTGTTTGATCCGCGGGATCAACAGGATCCCAGCCAGCTTGTCGATCGGGGGACCAGTCATTCACAAGTTCCTCCTCAGGCGTCATTTCTTGCGATTTTGCTTCACGCTTCAAGGTCAATGCTTTTTCCCAGGGCACAGCGACCCGTGGTTCATCATTCAAATTGAAAACAATATCCATGTCAGGGAGATGCTGTGAGAACTTCTCAATCATCTGCGCAGCCCCTTTCACCATCCATGCATGGGTAGGTTTAATGCCTTCTTGAACTTTTGGCTTCCCATTCCGGATAGAAATTGCCCCCAGATCATTAAATGGATTCGTTGCTAGCTTGTGTGTCGCTTCTCGAATGGCTGCTGGACTGAGAGCTCGAAATGGCAGCAGATTTTTGTATATTTGATCGAATTCGTCGATGACTAATGAGGATCGGCTGGTTGCGAACTCATACCATTTATCAAACCCCCTATAAAGTATTAGCCATGCTAAGCATCTAAAACGAGAAGGAAGAACACTCACGGAGGTGGATGTTGTTGGTAACGTTTTCTATATTCTGAGATAGCATCTTCCAGAGTCTGGCTAGTACTGGCCCGAGCAAGATAATCTTCATATTGGATGTTCCCTTCATGAATCAGAATATCGATCGGATGGGTATGAGAAAAATGATGTTTTGTCAAAGCTGCACATAAGGCGAAGAAGCAAAGGGCGACGGCAATGACTTGCAGCAAAATGTTGGTGCGGAACAGTGCTTTTGATTCTTCATCTGACACAACCCGGGAAAGAAGATATAACACGGCTGCTATCATGGATCCGATGAGAGGAAATACGGCATGGGCCGCGGAGATATAAGGGAGTGGCATTTGTTCCATCAGGAGAATCGATGTCGTCGAGAAGTATAGAAAGACAAACCCTCCTAGAATTGACAGCCCCAAAATTCCAAATTGGGGTAGCTAAACATTTAGTATAAGCATGTCTATTGATATGGAAAGTACTCACCAATTGCCAAGCCGCAAAGGCCAGAAGCATTGCCAACGTAGCTTGGCTGAAAGCACTCCGCGAGTACCTTAGATCCATGAGAGGCTGACCAATAAACTCAGGAAGACTGTTACTGACAAAAAAGCCTATAACAAGCCAAAGTAGAGAGACAGCCTGCGAATGATTTGTGAGAATAATGCGATACCACCAAGCAAACTAGCCACTTACAACAAGGCCCACTCCCAGGGAGAAAAAGGCTCCCTTGCGCCTGTTACCTTCAAGACAGCCATCATTTTGGTATAACTCGGTCACTCCAATGAGAAGGATTGAATCCAGAAGAACATTCAGAAGTCTGAGTCCTCTCAGTTGCGTTGCCCCGTGATGAATGATTGGGCAGATATAGGTAGATCGGCCACCTGCGTAAAATGATGCGGCGGAATAACCACTGAGGGAGAGTAATATCGCAGCTAGAATGCCTCTGTATTTGCTTCGCGTCAGGTAATGGAAGCTTCGTCTACAAGAGGAGTAGGCGGCTTGGATAGGCCGGCTCTGGTAGTGTTGATGCGAGACGTATTCATCCTCCGACCTTGTTCTTTGGTTTTTCCAATAATCGTATATCGATATCACGAATGGGATCGCGTACTAGACAAGAGTCGGTCAGTCATGTATAACTCCGATGATACGAACGAATGTCATTCGACTTACAGTATATCCTGATGGCACGCACTCGGTATTGAGAGAGACTCGACGAAACGTTTCAACTCTCAAGCAAAGTGTAGCAACCAACCCCCCAATTCTCCACCAGTATCGCGACAGGGACGGCGTAGACTCCTCTGTGTCCCGCAGGATGGGACTCGACAGTGATGACAATGAGGATCGCGATGACAGCTCAAATTGCTCTGCAAGCGGTATGTCAACCCGCTTGCTGGAGGAAGAGGCTTGGGATGTTGTTGGGATGAAACGGCCGAAGATCAGGAACACCGTTCCAGTAATGAAGCAGGCAAGCACAGCAGTGCTGACCGGGCGATCTGATGAATTAGTTTGCGCTCCTTCTCGAATAGCAAGGGCAAACTTACCAAAAGCAAAAGTGGAGTTATATGAAGTAGTCAAGAAAACAGAGCTTAACATAAACACCCTAGATAACCCGCAATCATTAGCAAGAGAACTTTGGCTAGGAGGCTCGCAATTTGGCATCGCTAGTAGGTCACCTACCCCACGCAGACCTTAAGTCCGGTCTCTGCAGAGAATGGGACCATTATGCGCCCAATTATTTACCGTTTATATTGAGCCCGTACAGCCCATCCCGCCACGGTTCGCAACTGGAATTCAACTTCTGAGGTTAGGATAAAGCGAAACGTGCGAAGGGCGCAGGGAGAGAACTCTGGAAGCCAGGGCTCGAGAACACTGCCCTTTCCGGTGGAGACCTCAGGAAATTGACATCGTTCGTGGCTCCCGCGACGACTTGGTCTCCCTCTAAGGCTCGATAGCTATTGGCTAGATAGCTCATCATGGGCGGTATGATGGTGGCTCCCTGGCGATCAAGTTGCGTCAACTGGGCGTCTGTAAGTACATCCGTGGCACACGCAACCATGGAAGCTGTGTATGCTTCACAGATAAACGGGCCAATGAAACAAGTGGAGTTCGTGAATTGTACACCGTGCGGGCTAACTCCTTGTTTCTGCTGGGAATGCGCCAACATAACCAGATATGCCAGAGTGGATCGCTGGCCAGAATCAAGACAATCGAGACTTGGCTCCCGTCTCTGCCCCAGGTGACTCCACTTAGTTCAATCTTGTCAACGCCTGTGCACAAGCGCGGCACTCAGCTTGATGGCGGCTTTCATCAAAGTCATTGCAATAGATCATCAACTCAGTGGTTGCATTCTGCTGGGACAATTCCAAATGCTGACCATAGGAATTGCATGTATCATCAGAGCACGCGTCATACGAAGGGCGATCAGGAGGAAAGTGGAGAATCCCAGGAGGAAGAAGGGTCTCATCTCACCAATTCGGCAATGATCGATTGATCCCTGGGACTTTCACTCAGCGATGTAATGTCACGTGAGGTCAGCTGATCCGACCAAGGCGGTGAAAGGAGCTGCACAGAAATAGAAGGCGGTGAAAATTGACAGTATGCAAACTAGTCAGAAAAAAAATTATTGCGATTTGCACGAGTCTTGCAGTTGCATCTATTTATTTTTACTTGCCAGCAACTCGGCTTTGGTGATAAGTTCTTGAGGAATTGTAGACTGGCAAGAGACAACCTGCTGAAGTCAACTCTATCTTAATCACCTGCGATTGCCGAACCGCCAGTGAGCATCAAGGCCCGAATTATTTCGCGGTCAGCTCCGCACCTTCATCATGCCGCGCAAAGCGATCGACTCACGTATCCCCGCCCTCATTCGAAATGGCGTCCAAGAAAAGAAGCGTAGCTTCTTCGTCGTGGTTGGTGATCGGGCTAAAGATGTGATCGTTCATCTTCACTATATCATGTCGAGCGTCGATGTGAAGCAGAACAAGTCGGTACTCTGGGCCTATAAGAAGGATCTGTTGGGATTCACCAGCCATCGCAAGAAGCGCGAGGCCAAGATCAAGAAGGAGGTCAAGCGTGGTATTCGCGAGCCGAACCAAGAGGACCCATTCGAACTCTTCATCACTCTCAATCAGATTCGATATGTCTACTACAAGGAAACTGAGAAGATTCTGGGTAACACATACGGCATGTGTATTCTGCAGGATTTCGAGGCCATGACCCCTAACCTTTTGGCACGTACCGTTGAAACCGTCGAGGGAGGAGGTATGGTTCTCCTGCTGCTGAAGAGCATGAACAGCTTGAAGCAATTATACACCCTGTCGATGGACATCCACTCGCGATACCGAACCGAGGCTCACGATGATGTGGTCGCTCGATTCAACGAGCGTTTCATCCTTTCTCTTGGAAGCTGCGACTCATGCTTGGTCGTCGACGACGAATTGAACGTGTTGCCCATCTCCGGTGGCAAAAATGTGAAGCCACTCCCTCCTCCCGAATCTACTGACGAGTCGAGCTCGGGCACAAAGAAGGAATTGAAAGATATTAAGGAGAGCCTGGCTGATACCCAACCCGTTGGGCCTCTTGTCAGCTTGGCTCGTACCACGGACCAGGCTAAGGCTCTTCTGACCTTCGTCGATGCAATTGCCGAGAAAACCCTCAAGAGCACTGTGGCGCTCACGGCAGGACGTGGACGAGGTAAATCTGCCGCTCTTGGTGTTGCAATTGCTGCTGCTATTGCCCATGGTTACAGCAATATCTTCATCACCTCTCCCAGTCCTGAGAACTTGAAGACCCTCTTTGAGTTCGTTTTCAAGGGTTTCGATGCTCTCGGCTACCTTGATCACGTCGACTACACCATTCTGCAATCCACCAACCCCGACTTCAACAAGGCAATCGTCCGGGTTAACATTCATCGTAACCACCGTCAGACGATTCAGTACATCCAGCCCCAAGATGCGCATGTTTTGGGTCAGGCGGAATTGCTGGTCATTGATGAGGCTGCCGCCATTCCTTTGCCCTTAGTGCGGAAGTTGATGGGTCCCTACCTCGTGTTCATGGCGTCTACCATTAATGGTTACGAAGGAACTGGTCGATCTCTTTCGCTGAAGCTGATTCAGCAGCTCCGTGAGCAAGCTCGAGGTGGCCTCAAGTCTGAAGATACTGATGTTGCTGACCGTAGCACTGGCAAGGTCTCAAAGAACACAGACCAGAGCCTTGGTGGCCGTTCACTCAGAGAGATCACATTGGCAGAGCCTATTCGTTATGCTCCGGGTGACTCTGTCGAGAAATGGCTGAACAAGGTTCTTTGCCTCGACGCAACTCTTCCTAAGTCTCGCATGAATACACAAGGTTGCCCTCACCCATCCCAGTGCCAACTGCTTCAGGTCAACCGAGACACGCTCTTCTCCTTCCATCCCGTTTCGGAGAAGTTCTTGCAACAAATGATGGCTCTCTATGTTGCTAGTCACTACAAGAACACCCCGAACGATCTCCAGCTGATGAGCGATGCCCCTGCCCATCAACTCTACGTTCTTGTGCCACCTATTGATGAAGAGGCTACCAAGCTCCCAGAGCCTCTTTGTGTCATTCAAGTCGCCCTTGAGGGTCGTATCAGCAAGCAAAGTGTCCTGAACAGTCTTAGCCGCGGTCAACGCGCTGGTGGTGACTTGATTCCTTGGTTGGTCAGCCAGCAATTCCAAGATGAGGACTTTGCCGGTCTTTCGGGTGCTCGTGTCGTCCGTATTGCGACCAACCCCGAATATACTGGAATGGGATACGGTTCACGTGCGCTGGAGCTCCTCGTTGACTTCTTCGAGGGCAAGTTCACCAGTCTGGATGAAGACATGGCCGGTCCTCAAGAGGAGATGGTCCGTGTCACTGACGACGAGCTTACCAACTCGAGCCTTTTGGACGACAATGTCCAGGTTCGAGACATTCGCTCGATGCCTCCATTGTTCGGCAAGCTTACTGAGCGTCGCCCTGATGCGCTTGACTACATCGGTGTAAGCTACGGTCTCACGCCGACTCTCCACAAATTCTGGAAGCGCTCCTCTTTCGTTCCTGTTTATCTGCGTCAAACACCCAACGAGCTGACTGGCGAGCATTCCTGCGTGATGCTCCGCACCCTGAGCGTTGGTAGCAACGATGCTGCTTGGCTTGGTGCTTTCGCCCGGGATTTCCACCGTCGATTCCTGGCTCTTCTCTCCTACCAGTTCCGTGAATTCCCTTCGGTTCTCTCTCTGAGCATCTGCGAGTCTGCCAACTCTGGAGCCAAATTGGACGCCGCTGCCATCCAGCGCATCCTCAAGAAGGCCGATCTGGACGCTACTTTCTCTCCTTTCGACCTGAAGCGTCTGGATAGCTATGCCAACAACCTCCTTGACTACCACGTCATCTTGGATATGGTACCGATCATCTCCGAATTCTACTTCGGTAACCGTCTTGCCGGAAAGGTTAGCCTCTCGGGTGTGCAGCAGTCTATCCTGCTGGCGATTGGTCTACAGCGCAAGAGTCTGGATGACGTGGAGAAGGAATTGAACCTTCCCTCTTCTCAACTTCTCGCAATGTTCCTCAAGATCGTTCGCAAGGTCTCTACTCACTTCCGTGGTCTTGTCGAAGGTGCCGTTGTGGACACCATGCCCGCCGAGCAGGTTGCCGCATCCCTTCCCGCTGGTGGTGCTCATGATGATGATATTGTGGACGACCGCTTCAAGCCTCTTGATACTGGACTTGAGGAGGAGCTTCGTGAAGGTGGCGAGCAGATTGATGAGCAGATGCGTGAGAAGCAGCGTGCTCTCATTGATGCGCTGCCGTTGGACAAGTAAGCAAATTCCCTCATTTACTGGCCACAACCCCAATATCGAATGAACAATAACTGATTCCTAGTCTTCAGATACGAAATTGACAACGGAGCCGCGACTTGGGACGACGCCGAGAAGCAGATTCGCGGCGGAGGTGCCTCAACCGTGAGTGTGAAGACCAAACCGTCGAAGCGCAAGAAGAGTGGAGAGACGGCGCGGGAGATTTACGACAAGGAGATTGACTCCAAGAGACAAAAGATCATCAAGAAGGGTACTGAAGGCCGCAAAAAATAGATGAGGGATTTGATATGTGTATTGCGGCGTTCTTTTTTGGCATTTCTTCATGGTGTTTCTGTGACATTTCTATTTTATTGTATTTTACGGAAGAATGTCTGACCCAGGGCTATTCTGGCTGGGTCTTCATTCTTGTAAATATGAATGACCTTATGGCTTTCTATCTTGACATGACCAATATAGGCTCGAAACAGTAAAATACAATTGTGAGATAACGTATATAACGAGGGATTGACTTAATGGGCTTGATCAGCCAAATCATACATTTGAAGTGAGTTACACTGTGCTAAGCGATTGCTTTACAACTCATCGTGCTCAGCTTCAGCTTCAGCCTTCTCTTCCTTAGCGTCGGCCTTGTCTTCGTGAACAATACCCTCAGGCAGTTTCTCCTTGCTACCCTCTCCCAACCGAATAGCATCTACCCACTTTTCAACGGCGACAATACCGAAGTCTTCGGCATTTCCATACCGGCGCCACCATCCACGACGAGCATTGATAGCGACAATTTCCACGCTCTTGCTATCCTTCAAGCCCAGCGCGGTGCGCAGAGTTTGAGAGCCAGTGTTTACGCCCGGCACGGAGTATACGGGGAAAAGATGAGCGCCACGCAAAGAATGCTTGTGCGTGATCTCTGCTAGGCTGGAAAGTGCATCTTTAGCGGTGGAAGGAAGCTCGGCTTCCGCTGTAGTGCCATCAGGGAGAAGGACAAGCACACAGGTGGTGGATTTCGGGCTTAGGCAGGAGGAGTCCAGAGATTCTGGAGTAGCGAGGACTGGGAGGGCAGGAGTCTCAGGAACCTGGGCAGATTTGGCTTCAGGCTCATCATTTGCATCTGAAGGTGCATCTTCCTCAGCCGTTGACTTCTTAGGGGGTTGTTTGGTCTTTGAATTGGACTTGGATTTGGGCTTGTTGTTTGCAGTTGCAGAGGCTGCTTTGCCTGTGGCGTCTGGGTTCGGGGAAGCGAATTGGTGAAGGAACTCCAGGATAGGCTGTTTCTTGAGATCACCGTCATATAATTGAGCCTCTGCGTCCTTACTGGGGACAACGACCAGGGTGGGAAACTCTGAAACGCCAAACTTCTTCACGGATGCGCTCTCCTTGCTGCGCACCTGGGCAACGTCAAGGGAGCCCAGGAAATCGATAGCCAGAGCGCGAATCAGGGCACTTGTGGTACCCTTCTCAGTGAACAAAATAGCCTTGGGTCGTTCCTCGTTCTGTCCCAACCACTTGTCCAGATCTTTGTCCGTGGCGCGCTTAACATGATTGGGGATTCGATCAACAACCGTGTCAACAATGGCCTTGGCGCTACGAGCACCTTGGTAGTCCTCGACTCGTGGCTTGCCTTGTTTTTTCCCTGGGGTGACAATCTTTAGAGTCGGGAAACCCTGTACACCCATCTGACCGCAGAAGGGTTTGTTCTCATCCTCATCGCAGTTGACCGCGGCTACTCGAGCCAATCCATTCAGGCTTTGTGCAGCTTTCTCGTACGCAGGTTTCAAATTTTGGCAATGGCCACACCAGGGAGCGTAGAATCTATATAGGATCAAGGTGGTCGAGGTTAGTGGTGGAAAAGAATTTGGGGGTGGGTGGATGTTTGTTTGGAGGATGCGGGGAGAGCTCACTCGACGATCTATACAGCATGGCTGATTAGCTCGTGAAAGCGAAAACAAAACAAAATAGAATAAATAAGGCAGATAAATTTCTCACCGATGTATAGTTAGAGTTAGCGATTAGCGAACCATAGCTCTTTTGGTTCAACTGAAGAACCGGGGACTTTTTGTTGTAGATTTCGGCGTTGGCAGGTAGAGCCAACAATGAGGCAAGGAACAGAAGAGAGCTTGGAGGGAGCATGATGGAGAGAGATATATCTGGTCAATGTTAGACTAGAGATTGTAAGTCTCAATGACTCAAATATAAGCTTTAAACGGCCCCCCCGAAAACAACTTGGAAAGAGAAAAAGCCAGATTGAAGAAAAGGGCCAACAAGGCAAGGTGTCCTTCTGGAAGAAGTGCAAGGTTGAAGAGTTAAAAAGGCTTCTTGGCATGCGGAGAGAGCAAAGACCTTCTCCAATGAGAAAGCTTCGCCCTCTTTTTATTTTTTAACGATGCACAGCAATGACCTCGTACCCCAACGGTATTCAGGAATTTGGCCATGACCTGGCATTCTTGCCACGGGATATTTTTTGGTTGATTTTGGTTTATTTATCTCCCCCGGATTTAGTTCGGTGTCGACGAGTTTCGCGGGCATGGAATGAGGCCTTCGGTAACCCGGCCATCTTGGTCCCACTCATGAAAAGGCACTTCCCTCGAACTAGAGAGGTCAACAGTCTCCACGCAAGCCCCAGTATTGAATCGAACACGATCCGCTCTCTCTTCGACCAGGTTGCTTCACGGTATGATCATCTAGAACGAGGAAAGCCCCGCTCTGTACAAAAACACCGCCTGTGTGACGATTTTGGTGTCTCCGGGGACCGTGAATGGTTCCAGGTCCAGCCATGGGAGTCGCACGCCAGCCATGTCAGGCAATTCGTTGACCGTCAGTTTTCGGAAGCCATGTGGACTCATGATCAGGGTCTACTCGTATTTCCTAGTGCTGAGCATCAGACCCTGGTCTTGATGGACTTGAGCAGTGACCGCCAAGTGATGGTTCCATTTACCACCACTGGCAAAGTCGTGCGTCGGGTTCGACTACAAAAACATTTACTTGTTGTCGAGTGGGCTGAACCCAAGGCTTTTCACTGGCTGAATGACAGTGATGGTGTGCACCGTCACTTTGCCTCCTCCTTTGACGTGAAGTGGAATCCTGAAAAGGACGGCTGGGACATCATTCCGCGCAATGAATGGAAGATTATGTTCTTAGGCCACCCGCTAAGTGAACGAGATCGCTTCTTCTCTTCTCATAGCAACACTCACTACGTAATATACATTTGGCAACCAAACCGCAGTCTATACACCGCTGACGAAGACGCACCGATTGAATCTTTATTTGTGTGGGACATCTCAAAACCATCTTCTTATCGGCCTTCTCTTGATCCAACAGGGAACTACCATGATTCTGAGGATGATAGTTCACCATATATCGTGACGCGCTTTGGCTTCCGAGATCTTGAGTTCTTTGGTGTTCGACAACGGGGATGCCCAAGTATCCAGCGCCTCGAAGTCACCGATGATGGACTTGCAGTAGAGATCACTGAAAACATCAACACTTGGTTGACTGTACCTGACCCACTCGGCTTACCCATGGTAGTCACAACAAGTATTCCCTTACTAGGCTGTGGTCCTCATTGGCGACAGCAAAGTGAGTTGATCCTTCCAGCCTACCGCGGGAACTGCAGCTTGCAGACATCACCAATAAGCGTCCTGGCCATAATGGCAGAGTGCTGGTACGGTACCATCGCCCAGGTAATCGATCAGGCTGCCGGAGTCAGTTTCTGTCTGCATTTTGACCCTGCCAAATGGGATGAGGATCGTAGAGAGCCTGTGCTTAAGGACCAAACGATTCGTCTCACATTTCAGGTTCTGGGCTCTTACGAAGAGCCCTCGCAGATTACTACAGCAAACTTAGACTTCACTGGAAGAGGGAAAATAAGCGGATGTGAAAAGTATCTTTTGGGCGAGAACAGTAATAGGGAATTGGTCATCTATAGGTTCGATCGATGAATGCGATATGCTGTGAGAGTAGCATATCGCATTCATCGGCCCATTGGTTCTGCCTGCGCCGAGAGCTAGCCAGGGCTTGTCCATATCTCAATCAACTCAGAGAATATATCACTAGGGAGTCTATATCTGGGACTAAAGGACAGGGCCGATTTACGAACTATAATGAACTGGAAGACAAAATTTAGCAATAGATATACAAGGATTTCTTCAATTTTGATAACATCTTCAAGCCAATTACATTGGTGTAACAATACTTTCGATTTCCTTCTCTTCTTCCGAGCTGTCACAATGCTTAAAGATGAGCAGGGAAAACAAGGAGAGATCTTTAAACGGTTTCCACCTGGAGACAAAGAAAACCCAGAGAAATCGAAAGCTTAATCTATGAACCTGGGCAGACTGAAGAGTCGGCTGTGATTGAAAAATGATTGATAACTTTTTAGATGGCCTGCTCTAAGATACAACAAAAACAAAAACAAGAATGAAAAAACAAGAGGGAGAAAGAAAGTTAGAAAAGATAATTTAAAAAAAAAGAAAAAGAAAAAGAAGAAAAAAAAAAAAAAAAAAAGAGAGAAAAAGAAAAAACCGAACAAAGCCAAGGCCCACCCCAAAAAA
>Ga0102593_1000488_pt1 | contig 69988 bp, 50 predicted proteins | sample AraplaCol_mMS_r2_2_FD_76862 | JGI IMG/M metagenome (GOLD analysis project Ga0102593, IMG submission 76862) | Arabidopsis root microbial communities from North Carolina, USA - plate scrape MF_Col_mMS_r2 (SPADES assembly) (version 2) | ecosystem: Host-associated > Plants > Roots > Endosphere... | reverse complement strand
GATGCCGTCTTCGAGGTGGTCGAAAGCGCGTTCCTACGCCCGATCGACGGCGACGGAACTGTGACCCTTCTGTCGGACCCTTCACAGAAGATCGCGGCGAAGGTGCGCGAGATTTCGCCGACCATCGATTCCTCCACCGGAACCATCAAGGTCAAGGTTGCGATATCGAGCGACGCGCCCATTCCCCTCGGCGCTCCCGTCGTCGGGAGATTCAATTACGTCTCGCAGAACGTCATCCAGCTTCCCTGGTCCGCCATGACGTCCAAGGACGGCAAGCCGGCCGTCTGGATCGTCGATCCCGCATCCTCTGCGGTTTCGGCAAGGGCTGTGGATGTCGCCGGCTACGAGACCGGCAGCTTCATCGTCAAATCAGGCGTGTCGGCGGGTGACGTCGTGGTGACCGACGGGACCAAGTTCCTCAGGCCGGCTGAAATCGTGTCTTATGTCAAGGAAGCTTCCAAGTGAGTATTCGTCCCAAGATAGTCGCCCTGATGATGGGTACGGCCCTGATTTCCTCCTGCACGAAGCAGGAGGAAAGCAAGGAGGATGCGCCCCGTCCCGTGCTGTCGATGACAGTCAAACAGACGTCCGTTTCGAGCCTCAGCCTGACCGGCACGATCGAACCGACGATCGAGACCGAACTCGGCTTCCGGATTCTCGGGCGGATGATCGCCCGCAATGTCAATGTCGGGGATATCGTCAAGCGGGGCGACGTCGTCGCCGCCATCGATCCGCTGGCGCTGGAGCTTGCCGTGCGTAACGCACAGTCGGACGTGGAGAACAGCGACGCCCAGCTCAGAAACGCGGTGACCACGGAGCAGCGCCAGCGGGCGCTGGTGGAGTCGCGTTCCGGCACGGAAGCCTCGCTCGAAGAGGCCGAGCAGGCGAGACGGACGGCCGCGGCCGCCGTCGCCAAGGCGCAGGCCAACCTCGACAAGGCCAAGGAGCAGCTCGGCTACGCGCAGCTTCAGGCGGAATTCGATGGCGTGGTGACGGCGACCTCGGCCGAGGTCGGACAGGTCGTCTCGGCCGGCCAGACGGTCGTGACCATCGCCCGGCCGGACAGGCGCGACGCCGTGGTCGATGTGCCACAGGCAGCCGCCCAGAAACTGAAAATCGGCGCGCCTTTCGAAGTGACGCTGCAGCTCGATCCGACCATCCGCACATCCGGGGTGGTGCGCGAGATCGCGCCGGAGGCGGAGACCGCCACCCGCACGAGCAGAACCAAGATCGCGCTCAGCGATCCGCCTGAAACTTTCAGGCTCGGCTCCGTCATCTCGGCCTCGGCAACCATTGCCGCCGATCCGCAGATCGTTCTGCCTTCCTCTGCCATCCTTGTCGGCAGCGACGGCCCGAGCGTCTGGATCGTCGACGCGCCGGCCAAAAAGGTATCGCTGCGCCGCGTGACGATCGACGGCGACGTCGAAGACGGCGGTACCGTCCGCGTCACCGAAGGGATCGCCGCTGGAGAACGGGTGGTCGTGGCAGGCGTGCATAAACTTGAAGATGGCCAGACCATCAGGATCGACCAGGAGATCAGCCAGTGAAGTCCTTCAACCTTTCCGACTGGGCGCTCGAACACCGTTCGCTCGTCTGGTACTTCATGATCGTCTTCATTCTCGCAGGCACCTTCTCTTATCTGAACCTCGGCCGCGAGGAAGACCCGAACTTCACGATCAAGACGATGGTGATCACCGCCCAGTGGCCCGGCGCCTCCGCCGAAGAGGTGACGCGGCAGGTGACCGACAGGATCGAGAAAAAGCTCCAGGAACTGGAATCGCTCGACTACACCAAGAGCGAGACCGTTGCCGGCCAGACGACCGTCTTCGTCGAACTGCTGCCGACGACCAAGGCCAGGGATGTCGCACCGACCTGGCTGCGCATCCGCAACATGATCGCCGACATCAAGGGCGATTTCCCGAGCGGGGTCGTCGGTCCCTTCTTCAATGATCGCTTCGGCGACGTGTTCGGCAATATCTACGCCTTCACGAGCGACGGACTGACCCAGCGGCAGCTTCGCGATCTCGTCGAAAATGCCCGCTCCGAGGTTCTGACCGTGCCCAACGTCGGCAAGGTCGATGTGATCGGCGCTCAGGACGAGGCGATCTATCTGGAGTTCTCCACGCGCCAGATCGCAGCACTCGGCATCGACCAGCAGTCGGTCATCCAGACCCTGCAGGCGCAGAATGCCGTCACCCAGTCCGGCTTCGTCGATGCCGGGCCGGAGCGCATCGCCCTGCGGGTGAGCGGACAGTTCACTTCCGAGGAAAGCCTCCGGACGATCAACCTCAGGATCAACGACCGCTTCTTCCCGTTGACCGATGTCGCCACGATCAAACGCGGCTACGTCGATCCGCCCTCGTCGCTGTTCCGGTTCAAGGGCCAGCCCGCCATCGGGCTTGCCATCGGCATGAAGCAGGGCGCCAATCTCCTGGAATTCGGCGAGGCGCTGGACGCACAGATGAAGCGCGTCGTCGCCGATCTTCCGATCGGCGTGGACGTCCACCGCGTTTCCGACCAGCCTGCCGTCGTCGACGAAGCGGTGTCCGGCTTTACCCGCGCACTCTTCGAAGCAATCGTCATCGTGCTCGTCATCAGCTTCATCAGTCTCGGTCTTCGCGCCGGCATGGTGGTGGCGATCTCCATACCTCTCGTGCTCGCCATCACCTTCGTGGTGATGGAATATTCCGGCATTTCGCTTCAGCGTATCTCGCTCGGCGCGCTCATCATCGCGCTCGGACTGCTCGTTGATGACGCGATGATCGCCGTCGAGATGATGGTTGCCCGCCTGGAGGCGGGCGACGATCTCAGGAAAGCCGCCACCTACGTCTACACGTCGACCGCCTTTCCGATGCTGACGGGAACGCTCGTCACCGTCGCGGGCTTCATTCCGGTTGGTCTCAACAGCAGCGCCGCCGGCGAATTCACCTTCACGCTGTTCGTGGTCATCGCGGTGTCGCTGATCGTTTCCTGGGTGGTGGCGGTGTTGTTTACTCCGCTTCTCGGCGTCACGATCCTGCCGAAGACCATGAAGTCGCATCATGAGAAGAAGGGGCGCTTCGCCTCGATCTTCTCCTGGCTTCTGGGGCTGGCGATGCGCTGGCGCTGGGTCACCATCATCCTCACGGTCGGCGTCTTCGGCCTTTCGGTCGGCGGCATGGGGCTGGTGCAGCAGCAGTTCTTCCCGAACTCGGACAGAACCGAGCTCGTGATCGACTGGAATCTTCCCCACAACAGCTCGATCGCCGAGACCAACAGGCAGATGGCCAAGTTCGAAAAGGAGATGCTGGCCGACAATAAGGATATCGATCACTGGACGACCTATGTCGGCCAGGGTGCGCCCCGCTTCATCCTGTCTTTCGACGTGCAGACACCCGATGTCACCTTCGGACAGACGATCATCGTCACGAAAGGGCTCGAGGTGCGCGACAAGGTGCGGGCGGAGCTGCAGGACTATCTGACAAAAACCTTCCCCGGCACCGACGCCTTCGTGAAGCTTCTCGACATCGGCCCGCCGGTGGGCAAGCCGGTTCAGTACCGGATCAGCGGCCCCGATATTCAAAAGGTTCGCGACATCTCGCAGCAATTTGCCGGCGTCGTCGGCTCGCATCCGCTGCTGTCGAACATGGTCCTGGACTGGAACGAGCCGTCCCGCGTGGTGAAGGTCGACGTGCTGCAGGACAAGGCGCGCCAGCTCGGCGTTTCCTCGGAGGATATTGCCACCGCCCTCAACGGCATCGTCGAAGGCTCGACGGCAACGCAGGTCCGCGACGATATCTATCTGGTCAACGTCATCGGGCGAGCCAGGGCATCCGAACGGGACTCCATCCAGACGCTGCAGAACCTGCAGCTTTCCACCTCCAACGGCAAGGTCGTGCCTCTTTCGGCCGTGGCGAACTTCCGCTACGAACTCGAGCAGCCGACGATCTGGCGTCGTGACCGGCAACCCACCATCACGCTCAAGGCTGCCGTCATCGGTTCGACACAGCCGGCCACCATCGTCGACCAGCTGAAGCCGAAGGTCGAGGAGTTCCAGAAGAACCTTCCGGTGGGATACAAGGTGGAAGTGGGCGGTGCAGTCGAATCCAGCGCGGAAGCCCAAGGGCCGATCGCTGCGGTCGCCCCGCTGATGCTCTTTACGATGGCGACGATCCTGATGATCCAGCTGCAGAGCTTCAGCCGTCTCTTCCTGGTGTTCGCCGTCGCGCCGACGGCCCTGATCGGCGTGGTCGCAGCACTCTTGCTAAGCAACGCCCCCATGGGCTTCGTCGCGATCCTCGGCGTGCTGGCGCTGATCGGCATCCTGATCCGCAACTCGGTCATCCTGGTCGTCCAGATCGAGCATCTGCGCAGCGAAGGAATGGCGCCATGGAAGGCGGTCATCGAGGCCACCGAACACCGCATGCGGCCGATCATGCTGACGGCCGCCGCCGCCACCCTCGCGCTGATCCCGATCTCGCGCGAAATCTTCTGGGGGCCGATGGCCTACGCCATGATGGGCGGCATCGTCGTCGGCACCGCGCTCACCCTGCTGTTCCTGCCTGCGCTGTATGTCGCCTGGTTCCGGATCCCGCGCGATGAAGACGTCCAGGCCGACGCCGTTGCAGAAGCATGAGCACGCGTGTCCCCGAATATCGCATGCGGCCGCCAGGGCGGCCGCTGCATCTCCTGGTCTCCGAGGGGACGGCTCGATGACGGAACTGCGTTTGAAATGGCTTCCGAAGGGCGCGCCGGCGATGCTGGCCACGATCGGTCTGGCAGTGCTCGCCGGTTGCGCCACGAGGCCCTCGCCAGAGGTCTTGAACCCGGTCCATCTGGCGGTTCATCGCGATGAAGCCTCTCATGCGGATGACGTCGCACCGGATCGCGTGAGCGTTCTTGCCGCGACCAACAGAACTCCCGACAGTGTGCGGGGCGGCTTCGGCAGTGCATGGGCTGACAATCTCACCTACGAGCAGTACGCATTTTCGGTCCCTTCCGGCAGGAAGAATACCGCCATCACTTACCCCAGCGCAAAACCGGATCCCGAACGCCAATTTGCGGTCGTCGAGCGCAAGCAGCTGCCGAAGGACGCCTTCGTGCATCAGGCGCTCGCCTCCGTGCAACCCGACGGCACCGTCGGCATCTTCGTGCATGGCTACAACTACAGCTACCAGGAGGCGCTCTATCGCACCGCCCAGATCGCCGCGGACGCCAACATTCCGGGTGCACCGATCCTATTTTCCTGGCCCTCGGCTGCGGCCGTTGCCGGCTATGTCGCCGACCGGGATGCGGCGCTCTCCTCGCGCAGCGACCTCGACGCCCTCGTCAGATCGCTTTCGGCTTCGGGGAAGGTGAAACGCATCATTCTTTTCGGCCACAGCATGGGCGGGTTCCTGGTCATGGAAACGGTGCGTCAGCTCAAGCTGGAACATCGCGATGACGTCATCGCCAAGCTGGCGGTAATCCTGGCCGCCCCTGACATCGACGTCGATGTCTTCCGATCCCAGCTGAAGGATATCGGGCGCATGCCGCTCCCGATATCCCTTCTCGTATCGAAGGACGACCGGGCGCTCGTGGCTTCGAGTTTCATCGCGGGGGAGCGGCCGCGCGTCGGGCGCCTCGATATCGACGATCCCGTCATCGAGGAGGCTACCTTGAAGGAAAGGCTTCGGGTCATCGACATCACTTCGATCCAGGCCTCCGACGGGCTGGGGCATGATCGCTATGCATCGCTCGCCAAGTTCGGCGCGCAGCTCGCCTCCTTCGAAAGCGGGCGGCGTTCGACCGCCGGTGATGTTGGTGCCTATGTCTTCGATGCCGCCGGCGCCGCGGTGGCAAGTCCGTTTCGCCTGGCAGGACGTGTCGTCGGCGCGCAATGAATGGACTGAAGTAAGAGCCGGCGGCGATGGCTAATCCTCAGGCATCGCCAAGAGATGTGTACAATGTGACTATCAAATTGTCAGATGCCCAAATGAAGAGCAGACTTCCGCCTGTGGTCAAATTGACCTCGAGGATATGGGAGGGCATTCATGAGCGTACGAAATCCGTCTCCCTCGTTGTATAACGAGGATCTTGCACCCGCCGAGGAGCGCAAATGGGGTGCATTCAGCATCTTCAATGTCTGGACATCTGATGTCCACAGCCTGTGGGGCTATTATCTGGCGGCGAGCCTGTTCCTGCTGTGCGGCAGCTTCGTCAATTTCGTCATCGCCATCGGCATCGGATCCCTCGTCATCTTCTTTCTGATGAGCCTGGTCGGCAATGCCGGCGTGCGTACCGGCGTACCCTTTCCGGTTCTGGCGCGCGCCTCCTTCGGCACATTCGGGGCGAATGTTCCGGCACTGGTCCGCGCGGTGGTCGCCTGCTTCTGGTATGGGGCGCAAACCGCGGCCGCGTCCGGCGCTATCGTCGCCTTGCTGATCCGCAACGAAAGCCTGCTCGCCTTCCATCAGAACAGCCACCTGCTCGGCCACTCGACCCTCGAAGTCATCTGCTACGTCATCGTCTGGGGTTTGCAATTACTGATCATCCAGCGGGGGATGGAAACGGTTCGCAAATTCCAGGATTGGGCCGGTCCCGCCGTCTGGATCATGATGCTGATCCTCGCAGTCTATCTGGTCGTCAAATCCGGCACCTTCTCTTTCGGTTCCGAAATCCCGCGCGAAGTGCTGATCGAGAAGACCAAGGATGCCGGCGTGCCGGGTGAACCCGGCTCGATCGCGGCGCTTGCCGCCGTGGCGGCCACCTGGATCACCTATTTCGCGGCGCTCTACCTGAACTTCTGCGATTTCTCGCGCTATGCCACGAGCGAAAAGGCGCTGCGGAAAGGCAACCTCTGGGGGCTGCCGATCAATCTCCTGGCGTTCTGCCTCGTCGCGGGTGTTACGACCACGGCCGCCTTCACGGTCTATGGCGAGGTCTTGCTACATCCCGAAATGATATCGGCGAAATTCGAGAGCTGGTTCCTGGCGCTGCTTGCGGCGCTGACATTTGCGATCGCAACGCTCGGCATCAACGTCGTCGCGAACTTCGTGTCGCCGGCCTTCGACTTCGCCAATGTCTTCCCGCGGCAGATCAACTTCAAACGCGGGGGATATATCGCCGCCCTGATCGCTCTCGTGCTTTACCCGTTTGCTCCCTGGGAGACGGGTGCGGCGCATTTCGTCAATTTCATCGGGTCGACGATGGGGCCGATCTTCGGCATCATGATGGTGGACTATTACCTTATCCGGAAAAGCCAGCTGAATGTTGAGGCGCTCTACCATGAGAATGGCGAGTTCCGGTTCCAGAGCGGATGGCACGGCAGCGCCTTCATCGCATTTGCCGTGGGAGCGCTGTTCTCCTCGATCCTGCCGACCTTCACGTCCATCCTGCCGGACTGGTGGGGCACCTACGGCTGGTTCTTCGGCGTCGCCATCGGCGGGGCGATCTATTTCGTGTTGAGAATGGGGGCGCGCCGCAATCCCGCCTTCGCGTCATGACCGAATGAAAAGGCGCCCGGCAATTGCCGGGCGCCTTTCATATCCGATTTCCTGCCGCCATGTGTTTTAGCGGCGTGCGGCGACCGCATGCATGGTTGGACGGGCAGAGGGCTGCGCCATCGTTCTGGCCGTCGAGCGAAGGGCTGCGGACTGGCTGGAGGCCCCATCGTCGAGCCTGAACTGGGCGATGAGTTCGCGAAGCTTCTGGGCTTGCTGCGCCAGCGAATCGGATGCCGCCGTCGACTGTTGCACCATGGTCGCATTCTGTTGCGTCGTCTGGTCCATCCGGTTGACCGCAACATTGACTTCGCTCAGCCCGATGGACTGTTCCTTCGCAGAGGTGGCGATCGAATCCATATGGTGATTGATCTGGGTGATGAAGCCGCCAATGGTCTTCAGGGCCTGGCCGGTATCGCGCACCAGCTTGACGCCGCTTTCCACTTCCTTCGAGGAGTTCTGGATCAGGCCCTTGATTTCCTTGGCAGCGCTTGCCGAGCGCTGGGCGAGTTCGCGCACTTCCTGGGCCACGACGGCAAAGCCCTTGCCGGCCTCGCCGGCTCTTGCCGCTTCGACGCCGGCATTGAGCGCGAGAAGGTTGGTCTGGAAGGCGATTTCGTCGATGACGCTGATGATGTTGGAAATCTGCTGCGACGAGGTCTCGATCCGCTCCATCGCCTCTTCGGCGTGGGAGACCACTTCCGCGGAGATCCCGGCACTGCGATTTGCCTCCGTGGCGACCGTACGCGTCTCCTCGGTTCGCTTGCTGGAGTTCGATACGTTTGCCGTGATCTCTTCCAGCGCTGCCGCCGTCTCTTCGAGCGAGGCCGCCTGCTGCTCCGTACGCTTCGAAAGATCGCTCGCCCCTGAGGAGATTTCCCGCGTGCCTTCGTCGATCGTGCCGATGCTTTCGGAAATTGCTCTCAGCGTCGCGCCAAGCTGGTTGACGGACTGGTTGAAGTCATGGCGCAGCGCCTCGAAGTCGGGGGCGAAGGCCTCGTTGAGCTGGAAGGCGAGGTCGCCTGCGGCCAGTCGCTTCAAACCGGCGGCGAGACCCGAGGTGGCGATGCGCAGCCGCTCCGAGGCGTCGGCTTCCGCCTGCTGCTGAGCGGCAATGCGATCGCCTTCCGCCCTGTTGCGGCTTTCCTCGGCTTCCGTTTCCATGCGCTTGTTCGTGATCGCGGCCTGGCGGAAGATCTCCACCGCGCCCGCCATCGATCCGATTTCGTCGGCGCGGTCGGCAAACGGAATCTTCGAAGCGGTGTCTCCCTCGGCCAGCCGCCGCATCGCGGCGGTGATGCCGGTAATCGGGTTGGCGATGCCGGTCAGCACAAAGGCGACGGCGCCGAGAACGAGCAGTCCTGCAACGCCGATTGTGGCAAGCAGGTAGAATTCTATGGAGTCGAAGGTTTCCTCGCTGAGTTCGGCAGCCTTGTTGCTGCCGCTGACGTCCAATTCGACCAGGGTCGTGGTGGCTTCCTTGAGCTTGTCCGAATAGGAGCGCATCTCCCCGCCCAGATATTGGCCGGCTTCTTCGGTCTTGTTGGCGCGGGAAAGGGCGAGCAACTGCGAGCTGCTGGCGATGTAGCCTCCAACGCTCTCTTTGATCGTCTTGATCAGGTCGCGCTCGTGCTCGGATGAAGCCAGCGAAAGATAGGCGTCCACCGATTTGCCGACGGTATCCTCGGCGACTTTAATGGCCTCTTCGCGGGTTTTCTTTTCCGCATCCGATTGCGCGATGATGTGATCACGATAGGCAAGGCGCAAATTCGTCATGGCGAGATTGATCGCCTGGGAAGCCTGCACGCTCGGCAGCCAATGGGCAGCAATTTCTTCGGTGGAGCCGTTCGTCTTTCGAAGGCCGTCGACCGCGAGATAGGCGACAAGGCCGAAAAGAAGAGCTATGCCGCTGAAAATCAACAGCAAACTCGATTTTATGTTTGGACGACGCATTGAAAGTCCCCATCGAAGGTCCGGCGTCATACCGGCTTGGCTGACAACTTTTGTATCGAAAAAAATTTAACGATTTGTTCCGGGATGTAAAAAAGCCGTTTACCAGTTTTCCGGAATATCGCCGCTGCCTTCGGTCTCGGGATCCCGCTCAGACTGGAAAATGGCTATCCATGCGTCGTCGGCGATGCTGGGAGCCAGATAATGATGAAGCGCATTTTTTCCGCCTATCTCGCACTGATCCTGCCGGTGCAGGCAGCCGTTTCGCAACCCGCTGACGAGGCGGGTGCGCGTAAAGCCCGGTCTATCGCCCAGCTTCGATCGGAAGGCGTTCCGACCATCGATCATCTGCCGACCATCGAGCCCGAAAACGAGGGCACCCGCCGCAATACCAAGGCTGTCGTTCAGCGCACGATCGCCCTTGCAATCGTTGCCGTCAAAGGCGAGACCGGCGACCACGCAATGGGTCAGGCTCTCATCCGCCAGTTTAACGCCGCAGGTTTTTTCACCCCGAAGGAACAGACGTTCATGGACGATCCGGATCCCTCGGATCAGGAGCGGACGAATTTCGCCTGGCGGTACGAGGGTGTCCACGTCATGCTGTGGGCGCTCGGAATCTCGCCGGACCTCGAGCGTCCAGACCATATTTGCGATGTGCCATTCATTGCGAACACGCTTCGCGAACTGGGGACGGAAGGGCTCATGCGGCGTGCCAGGCTGCGCCCGCAGAAAGAGCTGCTCGACGCCGCCGACCTTGTCTACCGTTACGATTGGGCCGCCGTGAACGCGCGGCTGAAGGGCGAAGAGCCACCCGCCAGATTGGATAAGGGCGTGGTTTACGAACGGCATTACGCCCTCAACTGGCTGACCGGTTACATGGATCAGGACTGGGACGATATATCCACGGACACATGATGCGGCCCGGGTCCGGCCACGAAAAGCGCCTAGTCAGCCGCCACCGAGGCGGATGATGCATGTTTTACCAAATAGCATTATGATCGGCTGCGCGCCGGGCCGGCGGACGAGTTGGCCGCGGATATGTGATGCGTAGGGATGGGAGGGTGGCAGGATTGGAACAGCTGAAGGATCTGGACAGTATTCCCAAGTGGGGAGGGAGCGGTTCGACATCGCCGCCGTTTGAACGGCCCGGTGTCGTGGCTGCCGCCGTTTACCAGCATGGGCAACGCATTCGGGACATCAGGATCGAAGAGGCCGGCGAATGGCGAGGCCGGGAGAATGCCATCGTCTGGATCGGCCTGCACGAGCCGGATGAAGTGCTGCTGCACCAGGTTCAGGCCGAGTTCAATCTCCATCCGCTGGCGATCGAGGACGCAGCACAGCCCCACCAGCGCCCGAAACTGGAGATCTATGGGGACGCGATGTTCATCGTCGCCCGGACTGCGCATATGAAGGATGACGAAATCGTCTTCGGCGAAACGCATCTGTTCGTCGGTCGCGGCTATGTCGTCTCCGTTCGCCACGGAGACTCGTCCTCGTACCTTGCGGTGCGGCAGCGATGCGAGGCCACGCCCACGGCGCTTGCCCACGGCGAAAATTACATTCTCTATTCCATCCTCGATTTCATCGTCGACAATTACATGCCGGTGATCGAGGTCGTGCAGGAGGAGGTTGAGAAGCTCGAGGATCTGGTGCTGCGCGAACAGCTGGCAAAATCCGACATCGAGCGGCTTTACCTGTTGCGGCGCAAGCTGCTGCGGCTGCGCAACGCCGTGGTGCCGCTGGTCGACGTCTGTCGGCGCTACGAGCATATCGATCTTCCCGGCATGGATCCGACGCTCCAGTCGCTGTTTCGCGATGTGACGGATCACGTGCGCCGGGTCCAGGAGGATATCGACGCGCTGCGCGAGGTCCTCGCTTTCGCCTTCGAGGCCAGCGTGATGATTGGCCAGACGGAGCAGACGGCGATTGCCCGCCAGCTCGCCGCCTGGGCGGCGATTCTCGCCGTCCCCACCGCAATCGCCGGCATCTACGGGATGAATTTCAGCGATATGCCGGAACTGAAATTCCAGTATGGTTATTTCGTCGTGCTTGCCGTCATCGCCTTCTTGTGTCTGTTCCTCTTCACTTTCTTCCGTCGAAGGAAATGGCTCTAGATATGTGGCTTTGGGCGCTGCGGACACGCGGCAGGCGGGGGACGTCTGCATTGGCGAGGCGCGTCAGCACAGCGCCTTCAGCAGTCGATCCCGATGGCTTCCGATATAGTCGATATCGCCGAGATAAAGCCGGGCGTCTCCTGCATTCACGTCCTCGACGAATGTCTCATCTCCGGTTGAGGCGCTCGCCAGCATGAAATCGACGAGCGCCTGAAGGCGCCGGCAGATCGTTTCGGGGAGCTGGAGCCGTTCCTCCGCAGTCGCCCCATAGGCCATGCAGAAGATGTCCGCCCGCCGCAGTTGTTCGTCGAGGTCGAATGGCACATGCGGATTGGCGGGATCGGATAGCGGCGCCCAGCGATAAACCGAATAGGCCAGGTCCCATAGGCGCGGCGCGGGATGGGCGGCGTCGAAATCGATGATCCCGACAGCCTCATGCTCTGCCGTGGCGACATTATAGGGCGCATAATCTCCGTGGCATATGATCTCGCACCGCTCTTGCGGCGGCAGCATCCATGTCTGGACCTCGCGATCCCTCTGCAGAAACCCTTGAGATGCCGAATGAAAATCGCGCAGGAGCCGGGCTGCGGAAACCAGCATGCGCTCCGATCCGACAAACGGATCGTTCAAGTCTTCGCAGACACGCCCGGCGACATAGCTGACGACTTCCTGATTTTCGCCGGTTATCTCAATGGGATCAGGTGCTCCCGCAAAGCCTCTGCTCCTCAGATGGCGTAAAAACCGATGCACCGTCGGCGTCCATGCGCCCGATGGTCGGATGACGGTATCGCCGTCACGCCAGATCTGCGCGGTTCGCCCGCCCTCCAATGGCTTCACTTCGCGATCTCCAAAGATATTTTACGCGGATTTCAGTCTTTCGATATGGGCCTGGACCGTCGCGCCGAGGTTTGTCTCATGACAGTTCCGGTAGAACGTCACCGTGTCGGAAGGCATTCCGTCGGGGATGGGGACGAAGTCTTCCAGCCGCAGGCCGCTTGAGCTGCCGAGTTGCTGATCCGCCAGCCGGCTTTCGCTCAAACTGCCGACACGATCGGCCAGGGCCTGGAAATAGGCCAGGTTCTCATCGACTGCCGAAGGAGAGTACGTGTGGCCGTGCGCAGGGATGACCAGTCTGGCTTTGAGGTCGCGTATGCGCTCGAGCGAGGAACGGATCAGGCGAAGGTCGCCAGCAGTTCTGCTCCAGACTTCGGGAATGGGGTATTCCACCGCGTCGACGGCCAGGCAGGTGCGAAGTTCGGGAATCCATATGACGATATGGTCGGGCGTATGTCCTGGCGTATGAATGAGCTCCAGCGTCAGATCGCCGCCGTTGAGGGTCATCGAGCCTGAGAAGGTAATAGCGGGACCGATGAGGTCGACGTTCCGAAATCGCGATTCCTGGCTCGCCTTGTCGCTGAGGACTTCTCGTGTGGAAGGGTCGCGCAAACGGTCGAGCGCGGCGGCATGCGCGATAATCGGCGCGCGCCCGGCAATGGCGGCATTTCCCCAGAAATGATCCCAATCCATATGCGAATTGACGACGACCAGCGGACGAGCCTCGGCCCTTTCCTCGAGCAGATCCAGCGCCATCCGGCACAGCTCGGGCGTGCCGAGCGTATCGATCAGGACGTTGAATCTCTCGGTCCGGACGAACACGGCATCCACTTCGTCGCCGACCCGGACGATCACGATGCGATCGTCGAGTCCGGGGTAGGAGCGCAATTCCACCGATGCATTCACGTCTGGTCGCCTCTGTTGCAATCGCAGTGATCTCATCCGGATATATCAAATCACGTTCGGACGCCTGCTCTTTCAGGGGGAGGCGGGATCTGTGGCGGCTTTCGTCGGATTTGGTTCCTGCTTCACGGGGACGTGTACGTCCCAGCGTTTCATCACAGAGTTCGGCACGGCGACCGTGCATATCACCATGACGCTCGGTTTCGAGCGGCCAAGACTCTTCGGCGTCCACTGTGTTTCCAGTGGGACCGCACATCGGGGAACCAGCGTCTTCAGATTGGGCTCCAGCACTTCCCATTGCTGATCCCCCCTGGCGTTCTCGTGCGAAATGAAGCGCCTGGCCTCCTCGCGGATTTCGAACAGGCCATGCGTGTGCTCCGTGGAGTGATCGGTCTCGATGCTCCAGGAAGCCAGACCCAAGGCGCAAGCCGACAGGGCTGCGCCAAGTTGTATCGATCGAAGCAATGGTACGTCGTCAGCAGCCAAATGGGTCATCCTCCCGGGAGGCAGAAGACTACCCAAAAACGGCACGAACCTTCAAGGCTTCGCCGCAGTGCGAGCGCCTTGGAACGCGCCCTATCGATCCCGCGCCAACGCGGCCGACGGTATCTGGCGCATCGCGAATTGCCAGTTTTAGTGGAACAACCGCCGCCAAAAAAAGTTTGCCTCTAAACCAACTCGAGGCGGCGGACGATGTTATTCTCTGCGAACCAGGGTGTGTTGAGCACCCCACCCCGGATTTATTATGTCAATCCACTCCTTCTTCAGGGTGTCGATGCGTGGCGCGAGGTTTTCGACCATGCGGCGGAGATGGGCTTCGACCGTGTGCTGACCGCACCTCTCTTCGACCGGGGCGGGGAGCGCAGCGTCTTCGCCTCCCAAGATCTGGATTGCCTCGATCCTCAACTGTCGCTCGGACGCGAGGTCGAGGATGGAGTGGGGCTTCTGGCGGAGGCTGCCCGCAAGAGCGGTGTCGCCTTGATGATGGACTTGATGCTCGACGGCAAAGTCCGGGCTTCCCAAGCGGGCTTTCATCCCGTCGACCCCCGGCGGTCGCCGTTAGACCCCGAGGACCCGATATCCGCGATGGGCGCAGAGCGCCAATCGCAGCTGTTGGCGGAATGGACTGAACGGCTGCGGTTGCTGACCGAGCTCGGCCTCGCCGGTTACCGGACGCTCGGGATTGATCGCGTCGCGCCGGCGATTTTCAGATCGCTGATTTCGGCAGTCCAGGAGAAGGCGGAAGCGCAATTTCTCGCCTGGACGCCCGGTACTGATTTTGGGGTGAGGGACGCGGTCAGGGATACAGGCTTCGATGGATGTTTTTCATCGATGGCCTGGTGGGATCTCGACGAGAGATGGTTCATCGAAGAATACCGCGTCCAGGCACCGCTCGGCTGGCAGATCGCTTTTCCGGAGCCGCCATTCGCCCGGCGGATCGCGCACGGAACCGAGAGCCGCGAAGTCCTCGAACGGCGCGCGGTCAGGGCGCTGCGTCTTGCTGCCTCGCTCGGCGGCGGCCTGATGGTTCCGATGGGCTTCGAATATGGTGCAACCACGCCACTCGATCCGACCCATGGGAATGGAGCCGGCTTGCGAGGGATGCGCCATGACCTCGCTTTTGATCTTTCCTCCGAAATTCGCCTTGCAAACAATGAGATCGGCAAGAACCCTCATGCGCGTGCCGCATCGCTGCGGCTGATCCGCAACGCCAATGGCCCGGTCTCGGCACTTCTGCAGTCCGAGGCGGAAGACCTGCGCAGCGCCGAGAATGTACGCTTCATCCTGCTCAATAGGGATCTTCGGAAGAGCGCACCCGCGCCGGTGACGGCCCTTCGCGAAGCGGCTTCCGGTTTTCTTCCCGTCGCGGCCGACGGCGCGCCGCTGCGGCTGCGGGCAGGGGAGGCCCGGGTGGTTGAATGTAAGGCGCCGTCGCCGATCACATCCCAGCCGATCCTCGAGATCGAGCAGGCGGTCGCGTCGGCGCGGCTCGCCATCGAAAACATCATGCCGAGGGTCGACGACGGACGCTTTCCGGTCAAGCGGGTGGTCGGCGACATCGTGGCCGTCGAGGCGGATATAATTGCCGACGGCCACGACCCGCTCGTCGCAGTCCTGCTCTGGCGGCCGGTCGATGCTGCGGACTGGAACGAGACGGAGATGCAACTGGTCGAAAACGACCGCTGGCGCGCCGAATTCCTGCTGGAGCGCACCGGACGCTACGAATTTGCCATCGAGGCATGGAAAAACCCGTTTGCGATCTTTCGTTACGAACTGACGAAGAAGAACGATGCCAGGCTGGACCTGAAGCTCGAACTGCAGGAGGGGCTGAACCTCGTCCGCTCGGCTGAGACGCATGCGGCTGCTGCGCTCCGCACCGAATTGAAGGCCCTCGCCGACAGTCTCGAAAGGGCGTCCGATGTCGAGCGCACGGCGATCCTGCTCGATGCCGGGACATCCGGATTGATGGACAGGGCGGACAGCCGGCCGTTTCGGCTTCGCTCAGAGGCAAGCACCGTCGATGCCGAACGGAAGGCGGCCGCCTTTGCCAGCTGGTATCAGATCTTCCCGCGCTCGCAGAGCGGCGATCCGGACCGGCACGGCACTTTCGACGACGTCATCCCCAGATTGCCCGCCATCCGCGATATGGGCTTCGACGTGCTCTATTTCCCGCCGATTCATCCGATCGGTTCGACCAACCGGAAAGGCCGTAACAACAGTTTGAAAGCCGCGCCGGGCGATCCCGGAAGCCCCTATGCCATCGGCTCGGAGGACGGCGGCCACGATGCCATCCATCCCGAGCTCGGCGAGTTCGAGGATTTCCGCCGGCTGGTCGAGGCGGCAAGCCGGCATGGTCTCGAGATCGCTCTCGACCTCGCGATCCAGGCGTCGCCGGATCACCCCTGGCTGAAGGAGCATCCCGGCTGGTTCGACTGGCGTCCCGACGGCACGATCAAATATGCCGAAAACCCGCCGAAGAAATACGAGGATATCGTCAACGTCGATTTCTACACGAAAGACGCGCTGCCTTCGTTATGGGTGGAGCTCAGGGATGTCGTCCAGCTTTGGGTGGATCAGGGCGTCAAGCTGTTTCGCGTCGACAATCCGCACACCAAACCCTTTCCGTTCTGGGAATGGCTGATCGGCGATATCAGGGCGCGTCATCCCGATGTCGTCTTCCTGTCGGAGGCCTTCACTAAGCCGAAGGTCATGTACCGGCTGGCAAAGATCGGCTTCTCCCAGTCCTACACCTACTTCACCTGGCGCAATGCCAAATGGGAGCTCGAGCAATATATGCGAGAGCTGACCGAGACGCCGGCGAAGGAGTTCTTCCGCCCGCATTTCTTCGTCAACACCCATGATATCAATCCGGATTTCCTGCAGAATGCGCCGCGTCCGGCCTTCCTGATCCGCGCAGCCCTTGCCGCCACCCTGTCGGGTTTGTGGGGCGTCTATAACGGTTTCGAACTTTGCGAGGGGCGTCCCGACGCTAAACGCAAGGAATATGCCGACAGCGAGAAGTACGAGATCCGTGCCTGGGACTATGACCGGCCGGGCAATATCATTGCCGAAATCAGGACGCTCAACCGCATCCGGACCGAAAACACCGCGCTGCATTCGCATCTCGGGCTGACGCTGCTGAATGCGCGAAATGACAATATCCTGTTTTTCGAGAAGGCAAGCCGTGCCCGCGACAATGTCCTGCTGATCGCCATCAGCCTCGACCCCTACAATTTCCAGCAAAGCGACGTCGAACTGCCGCTCTGGCACTGGTCGCTCGGAGACGGCGGCACGCTGGATGCCGAAGATCTGATCGTCGGGCATCGTTTCAAGTGGACCGGGAAATGGCAGAGCATCGGGTTCAACCCCGAGGTCCTGCCCTATGCGATCTGGCGTATTCGCTCAAGGGAGGCATGAATGGACGCGATGAATGCCGATGGCTCGCACCAGCCGCTGTGGTACAAAGATGCGATCATCTACCAGCTGCACATCAAGTCGTTCTACGACGCCAATGGCGACGGGGTCGGCGATTTTGCCGGCCTGCACCAGAAGCTCGATCACATCGCGGCCCTCGGCGTCAACGCCATCTGGCTGCTGCCGTTCTTTCCCTCTCCGCGCCGCGACGACGGCTATGACATTGCCGATTATGGCAATGTCAGCTCCGATTACGGGACGGTGGAGGATTTCCGCGCCTTCGTCGATGCTGCTCACCAGCGCAATATCCGCGTCATCATCGAGCTCGTCATCAACCACACCTCCGATCAGCATCCTTGGTTCCAGCGCGCCCGCCAGGCGCCAGCGGGATCACCGGAGCGCGACTTCTACGTTTGGTCGGATACCGATCAGAAATTTCCGGAAACGCGGATTATTTTCATCGACACGGAAAAATCCAACTGGACATGGGACGCCGTTGCCGGCGCCTATTACTGGCACCGCTTCTATTCCCATCAACCCGACCTGAATTTCGACAGCCCCCTCGTCATGGAGGAATTGCTGAGGGTGATGCGCTTCTGGCTGGAAACCGGCATAGACGGATTTCGTCTCGACGCGATCCCCTACCTCGTCGAGCGCGAGGGAACGATCAACGAAAACTTGCCGGAAACCCATGCAATCCTCAGACGCATTCGCGCCGCTCTCGACGCCACCCATCCCGGCGTGATGCTGCTTGCCGAGGCCAATCAGTGGCCGGAGGACACGCGCGAATATTTCGGGGACGGCGACGAATGCCACATGGCCTTCCACTTCCCGCTGATGCCACGGATGTATATGGCGATCGCCAAGGAGGACCGGTTCCCGATCACCGACATCCTGCGTCAGACGCCGGAGATTCCCGACAACTGCCAATGGGCGATCTTCCTTCGCAACCACGACGAGTTGACGCTCGAAATGGTGACCGACGCCGAGCGGGACTATCTTTGGGAGACCTATGCATCCGACAAGCGCGCCCGCATCAATCTCGGCATAAGGCGGCGCCTAGCGCCGCTGATGGAACGCGACCGCCGGCGGATCGAACTGATGAACGCGTTGCTTCTGTCGATGCCGGGAACGCCGGTGATCTATTATGGCGACGAGATCGGCATGGGGGACAATATCTATCTCGGCGACCGGGATGGGGTGAGGACGCCGATGCAATGGTCTCCGGACCGCAATGGCGGCTTCTCCAGGGTAGACCCGGCGCGTCTCGTCCTGCCGCCGGTCGCCGATCCGCTCTACGGTTTCGAGGCCGTCAACGTCGAGGCGCAGAGCACGGACGCGCATTCGCTGCTGAACTGGACGCGCAAAATGCTGGCGCTGCGCGGCAGGCATCCGGCTTTCGGACGTGGTTCGCTGCGGTTCCTCTCACCGGAGAACCGCAAGATCCTTGCCTATCTCCGGGAATATGAAGACGAGACCCTGCTTTGCGTCGCAAACCTCTCGCGGCTGCCACAGGCCGTCGAACTCGACCTGTCGAGCTTCGAGGGCCGCGTGCCCATCGAACTGACCGGCATGTCACCCTTTCCGCCGATCGGTCAACTGACCTATCTGCTGACGCTGCCGCCCTACGGCTTCTTCTGGTTCCAATTGGAGGCCGATGCCGACCCGCCGGCATGGCGCACCGCGCCGCCGGAGCAGCTTCCAGATCTGGTGACGATGGTCATCCGCCGCGGCCTGCTCGATCTTGTCGATGAACCCAAGCTTGCGCGCGCCCTCAGCACTGAAATCCTGCCTGCCTATCTCGCGAAACGGCGGTGGTTCGGGGCGAAGGACCAGGCGCTTCAGGCAGCGCGTCTGATCTCCGCGACGCCGATCCCATTCGCCGACGGTATCGTTCTCGGTGAATTGGAAGCCGTACTGCCGAACCATAGCGAATCCTATCAACTGCCGCTGGCGGTCGCCTGGGACGATGCGCAACCCTCCGCGCTGACCCAGCAACTGGCGCTCGGACGGATTCGCCAGGGCAGGCGCGTTGGCTTCCTCACGGATGGATTTGCCGTGGAGGCGATGGCGCGCGGCATCCTGCGCGGACTTCGCGACCGCTCCCGCATCACCGGCCGCACCGGCACCCTCGAATTTCTCGGCACGGAGCGGCTCGATCGCCTTGAAGTCACTGACGACCTTGCGGTCCATTGGCTTTCGGCCGAGCAGTCCAACAGTTCGCTGATCGTCGGCGACCTCGCGATGATCAAGCTGATCAGGCACATCTTTCCGGGTATCCATCCGGAGGTCGAGATGACGCGCTATCTCACCCGCGCCGGCTATGACCACACGGCGCCCCTGCTCGGCGAGGTCGCGCACACCGATTCCAGCGGACGCCGTTCGACCTTGATCATCGTCCAGGGCGCGATCCGCAATCAAGGCGACGCCTGGAACTGGATGCTGAACAATCTGCGCCGTGGGGCAGACGAACTCGTGCTGAACGACCCGGCCGTCCAGCCCGGCGACGACGTCTTCCGGTCGCTGATCAGTTTCGTCGCGATGGTCGGCCTCCGGCTCGGCGAACTGCATGTCGTACTCGCCGGGGAGACCGATGACGAAGCCTTCAGTCCGGTGGTCGCAGGCGACAGCGAGGTCGAGGCGATGAAGAAGGCCGTTGCCGGCGAGGTTGCCTATGCCCTGTCGAAACTTGCCGAACGCGAGGAGAACGCCGATCCGGCGATCGACCTGCTCGCAGCACCGCTTCTCGCGCGCCGTTCCGAACTCGCCGAGCTCGCCGCGACGCTGGCGGCGAGCGCCCGGCATACGCTGATGACGCGCACGCATGGCGATTTCCATCTTGGCCAGATCCTCGTCAGCGAGGGCGATGCCGTCATCATCGACTTCGAGGGGGAACCCGCGAAAAACCTGACCGAGCGCCGCGCCAAGACCAACCCGCTGCGCGATGTCGCCGGGCTTTTGAGATCGCTGAGCTATCTCGTGGCCACCGCCCAACTGGATAACGACGCAGTCATCGAACACGAGAACGAAGTCCGGCGCGAGGCGATCGCCCGCTTCGGGCGCCATGCCGAGGAGGCTTTTCTCGATGCCTATTCGCAGGCGGTCTCCGTATCGAAGGAGCTTGACATGCCAGCCAATCAAAGACGGAGGGTTCTCGATGCCTTTCTTCTCGAAAAGGCCGCCTACGAGATCGCCTATGAAGCCCGCAACAGGCCGAAATGGCTTCCGATCCCATTATCCGGCTTTACCGAAATCGTATCGCGTCTGGCGGGGGTGAAGGCATGAATGTTGAACGTTCGGAACTTCTATCAGGCATCGGACAGGATGCGTTATGGGCCCTGATCGAGGGACGTCATGGCGATCCGTTTTCGATCCTCGGTCCCCACGAAAGCGGTGGCATGACGATCGTGCGGGTCTACCTGCCCGGCGCCGAAGCGGTCGATCTCATCGAGGCGGCGAGCGGTCGGGTGGTGACGCCTTTCAGCATCGCCCATCCGTCCGGCCTGTTTGCGGCAGTGGCCGCGTCGAGGACGGGATATCGGCTGCGGATCACCTGGCCGGATGCCGTCCAGATCACCGAGGATCCCTACAGTTTCGGCCTGCTGCTGGGAGAACTCGACCTCCATTTGATATCGGAAGGCACCCACTACAGCCTGAGCCGGACGCTCGGCGCTATGGCGATGTCGATCGACGGCATATCAGGGGTCCGCTTTGCCGTGTGGGCTCCGAATGCGCGCCGTGTCTCGGTCGTCGGCGACTTCAATGCCTGGGACGGGCGGCGAAACCCGATGCGGTTGAGACCGTCGGCGGGCGTCTGGGAACTGTTCGTTCCGCGCCTCGCCCCCGGCGAAAGATACAAGTTCGAGATCGTCGACGCGCAGGGGACCTGCCTGCCGCAGAAGGCCGATCCGGTGGCAAGGGCGAGCGAGGCCGCCCCGTCGACCGCATCCATCGTCGCATCGTCGACGCCGTTTCGATGGAGCGATGACGGCTGGATGAAGGGCCGATCCCTGCAAGATAGACTGGAGGGCGCATTCTCCGTCTACGAGGTGCACGCCGGCTCCTGGCTTCGCGACCAAAAGGATGGCAACAGGTCACTCGACTGGGTCGAGCTCAGCCAGCGGCTCGTTCCCTATGCCCGCGACATGGGTTTTACCCATATCGAGCTCCTCCCGATCATGGAGCATCCCTTCGGCGGCTCCTGGGGTTATCAGCCGCTCGGCCTGTTTGCGCCCACCGGCCGATACGGAACGCCTGAGGATCTCGCCTATTTCGTCGACCGGTGCCATGGCGCCGGGCTCGGCGTCATCCTCGACTGGGTGCCGGCCCATTTTCCCACAGACGTCTGGGGGCTTGCTCGCTTCGACGGCAGCGCACTCTACGAGCACGAAGATCCGCGCGAAGGCTTTCACCGCGACTGGAACACGCTGATCTACGATCTCGGCCGCAACGAGGTGAAAGGGTTCCTGATCGCCAGCGCGCTCGAATGGCTCGAGCGTTACCATATCGACGGTTTGCGGGTCGATGCGGTTGCCTCGATGCTTTACCGCGACTACAGCCGCAACGAGGGCGAGTGGATTCCCAACCAATATGGCGGTCGCGAAAACCTGGAAGCGGTCGCATTCTTCAAGCACCTGAATAGCATCATTCACGAGCGCTGCCCGCACGCGATGATGATCGCCGAGGAATCGACGGCCTGGCCCGGAGTGACGAAACCGCCGGAGCAGGGAGGACTCGGATTCGACATTAAATGGAACATGGGCTGGATGCATGACAGCCTGAGCTACATCGAGAAAGATCCGATCTACCGGAGCTATCACCACGGTACGATGACTTTCGGGATGATCTATGCCTATTCCGAGCGCTTCATGCTGCCGATTTCCCATGACGAGGTCGTCTACGGAAAGGGCTCGCTGCTGACCAAGATGCCGGGCGACGAATGGCAGAAATTCGCCAATCTGCGCAGCTATCTTGCCTTCATGTGGGGCCATCCCGGCAAAAAGCTTCTGTTCATGGGCAGCGAAATCGCCCAGCCGGGCGAGTGGAACCATGACGGTTCGGTGACCTGGGATGTACTGGACCGGCCCCAGCATGTCGGTATCCAGCGGCTGGTGCGCGATCTGAACAGCCTTTACGGGCAAGAGCCGGCATTGCAGTTCGGCGACTTTCACCCGGAGGGCTTCGAATGGGCGGCAGCCGACGACGCCGTCAATTCCGTTCTCGGGATGCTCCGTTACGCGCCCGCCCGCGCTTCGTCGTTCCTGGTCGTGTCGAATTTCACGCCGGTGCCGCGTTACGGTTACAGGATCGGTGTGCCGAGCGACGGTGTGTGGATCGAACGGATAACGACCGATGCACGGGAATATGGCGGCTCGGGTCTGGTCAATGGCGCGGTCTCGACTGAACCCGTGGCGGCCCACGGCAGGCCCGTCTCCCTGTCGCTGACGCTGCCGCCGCTGTCGACGATGTTTCTGCAGGGGCCGTCGCCTTGACGAGGTCTCAGGCCCTTGCGGCTTCGCGGTCGTTTGGCATCATTCGGCATGCGGAGCCGCATGAATGAAAGGCCAGGGGCTCGCCTCGGATCCCTTCTCGACGGGAACCTCGATGAGAACGGGTTCGTCGAGTGATAGGGCTTTCTTGAGCGCGTCTTTCAATGCGCCGGGGCTCGTCACCCTGAACGCGCGAATGCCGAAGCTCTCGCCAAGGGCGACGAAATCCGGATTGGTGAGGTCCGAGCCAAGATAGCGGCCCTTATACGCCTGCTTCTGGTCGCGCAGCACGTTGCCAAAGGCAGAATTGTTGAAGACGACAGCGATGACATTGATCTTGTGCTGGACGGCTGTGGCAAGTTCCTGAACGCCGAACAGGAAGCCGCCATCGCCGGAAATGGAAATAACGGCTTTGTCGGGATGAGCGACCTTGACGCCCAAGGCCGTGTTGAAGCCGAAACCCAGATTGTCCTGATAACCGCATGTGACGTATTGGCGAGGGCCATAGACCGGGAATGCAAATCGGGCGGTAAAGCCCATCTGGCAGATTTCCTCGACGAAGAAGCCGTCCCTTGGCAGAGCTTCGCGGATGGCATCGAGATAGGCGAGCTGCGGCTGCACTGCCGAGAAGCGAGACCTGGCCTCTGTGTTGAGGTCGGCAAATTCGCGTGTGCGATCCTCGCGGCTGGAACCTGCCACGGCATCGAGCAGAGCCTGTGCTCCCGCCTTGGCATCCGAGACGATGCCCACATCGGGCTTGAGGCGGACCATTTCGGTCGGATCGATATCGATGCGGATGACCTTGAGACCTTTGGGCAGCCACTTCCATCGCATGAACTGCAATTCGAGCCGGCTGCCAATGCCGATCAGGACGTCCACCTTCTTCCAGTATTCGTAGGCGGCGACGAAATTCAGATAGTTCGGATGGTCGTCGGCGACGATGCCCTTGCCGGAGCGATGGGCGGTGACGGGGGCCTGCAGCAGTTCTGCAAGTGCTGCGATCTCGGCGCCGGCATCTGCCGCACCGCCGCCGACCATGATCATCGGGTTCTTGGCACCTGAAATCAGTGCCGCTGCGGCGGCGATCGCATCGGGGTTCACGACCGGAGAAAGCGCTCTCGAACCGACGGGAAGGTCGATTTCGGGGCCGGATTGTCCAAACACGTCCCATGGCGCTTCGACCGCTCCCGGACCTTGGCGGCCCGAGAGCATTTTACTGACGACCCCGGCCATGACAGGACCGGTTTCGGACTGGTGATTGATGCGTTCCGCCGTCTTGGTGATTCCGCGCATCGTGGCGAGCTGATCCGGCAATTCGTGCAACTGCCCTCTGCCTTGACCGATCAAATGGGACATGATGTTGCCGGTAATGCAAAGCACTGGCGCGTTGGCTCCATAAGCGGTGCATAGAGCTGCGCCGGAATTGAGGACGCCCGGCCCAGGCACGACGGTATAGGCGCCGATCCGACCGGTGGACTTGGCATAGCCGTAAGCCATGTAGCCGGCGCCCTGCTCGTGCCGGGTGTGAATGAACCGAACCTTATCGCCGGCGCCGTAAAGGGCATCGTTGAAATCATACATGTGGGCGCCGGGGATGCCGAAGACCGTGTCGATCCCATGGGCGACGAGGGAACGGGTCATCGCCTGACCGGTCGTTTCTTTCCTGCTCATCTGAAGACTCCAATGCGGGCGTTCGGCTAGGCGACTGCCGATGATTTCAGGCAGCCTTCGGCTCGAAGCGCCGCGACAATGGCGCCGGCGTCGGCCGGCTGCATGCCGGCAAGGTTCATGCGCCCAGAATCCGCCATGTAGATACCGTGGCTCGCTCTGAGCGCGACGGCCGTATCCTTCGACATGGCGAGATTGGAGAACAGACCGCGCTGCCGGGCGATGAAGGCCAGATCAGGGGAGGCGGCAGCGAGCGCTGCCCGGTTGCCGTTGACACGCTGGCACATCTCTTCGAGCTCGGCGCACCACATGGCCGTCATCTCGGCGCTCTCGAGAATGGTCCTGACGATGGCGGCGCCATGGTCGGGCGGCATGGACCAGTTCACACGGGCAAGTGCCGCCATGTTGCTTTCGGCTTTCCTCAGGTCATCTCCATTGCGGGCCATGACATAGAGCGCGCCGACACGCTCGCGATAGAGACCGAAATTCTTGTCGCAGGAATAGGCGATCAGCGCCTCATCGACTGCGTCGAGGACCATGCGTGCCGGCACGGCGTCCTGTTCGAGGCCGTCGCCAAGCCCCTGATAGGCGAGATCGATGAACGGCACCAGCCGATGCGCGACAAGGAGCTTGGTAATCTCTAGCCACTGTTCCATGGTGAAGTCGATACCGGTCGGATTATGGCAGCAACCGTGAAGGAGAACGACGTCGCCTTCCCGAGCGGAAGACAAGGCGTCGATCACGCTTTCGAATATCACCCGCTGCGACGCCAAGTCGACGAAGGCGTACTCCTTTACCGGCAAGCGCGCCGAGCTGAAGATCGGCGCATGATTTGGCCAGCTTGGCGTCCCGAGCAGAACCTTCGCCGATGGATTTGCCGCCTGGATAAGCTCGGCCCCGAGACGCAAGGCGCCGCTTCCACCGGGTGTCTGAATGCCGACGAGGCGTTGCGTAAACGTCGGCGATTTTCCGAAGATGATGGGCTGCAGCAGGCGCACGAATTGCAGGTCGCCTTCCGGCCCGAGATATTTCTTGCTGTCCTGGGTCTCCAGGAGAAACTGTTCCGCCGCTTTGACGGCACGCATCACCGGCGTGCGTCCCATGGCGTCACGATAGACGCCGACGCCAAGGTCGATTTTTCCGGGGCGATCGTCGGCCTGGAAGGCCTTGATGAGTGCAAGCAGGCTGTCGGCCGGCCGACTGTTCAGTTCGTCAAACACAAGTCCACCTCGTTTCTTGAATTCCGGCTCGCAGACTAGCTGAACTTTCACGACGAATTTCTGCGATTATCTCCCTGAAACCGCGCCATCATGCAGACAATCGGCGCGATATGACTATGATGTGCAGAAATTCACCGTTCGAGGAGGGCGACCATGCTTGACCCATTCGATATCAAATTGCTTGCCGCCCTCCAGCAAAACAGCGAGGTGACGCAGAGCGAGCTGTCTCAGAAGGTCAATCTCTCTGCGACCCAATGCGCACGCCGTTTGGAAAGGCTGCGCAACGAGCAATATATCCAGAGTGTCGTCGCCATCCTCAATCCGGTGAAACTGGGTTTTACCGTCGTTGCCCATACGCTCGTCAGCTTGAGAGCACATACGGAAGGCGGCAACGAGCGGCTTCATCGCTTCATCGAGACCGCGCCGGAGATCCTGGAGTGTTATTCGCAGACCGGCGACGCCGACTTTCTGATGAAGGTCATGACGCGCGACCTCGAACATCTCAGCCAGTTTCTCGAAAGAATGATCCGGGTCACCGACAATCTGGCGTCGGTCAAGTCAAGCATCGTCCTCAAGACACTGAAAAAGACGACCGCTTTGCCGCTGCAGATCGTGACCTGAGACGTACTCACCTGAGATAATGGATATGCGGGCGCGAGTGATAGGGTGAGGCTTCGATGCGGGCTTCGACGGAGAAGACGTCGCGCAGAAGGGCCTGGCTCAATACGTCCTGCGGTGCGCCGGTGGCGACGATCCTGCCCTGCTGCATGATGATCAGCTGGTCGCAGAACATGGCGGCATGGTTGAGATCGTGCAAAGCGACGATGCTGGTGATCGGCAGGCCGGAGACGAGCCGCATCAGGCCGATCTGGTGCTGGATGTCGAGATGGTTCGTCGGCTCGTCGAGGATCAGCTCCTGCGGCGACTGAGCGAGTGCCCTTGCGATATGGGTGCGCTGCTTTTCGCCGCCAGAGAGATTCTGCCAGCGATCGTCGCGTTTCTCCGCCATGCCGGCGCGCGCGAGCGCACTTTCGACCGCCTCTTCGTCGGCCTTGGTCCAGCCCGAGAACATCGACCGGTGCGGGAACCTTCCGAGCTTGACGACGTCGACCACCTTCAGATTGGCATTCGTCGTGGCATGCTGCTCGACAAAGGCGATGCGCCGGGCGATCGAGCGGCGGCTGATCGTGCCGATATCGCTGCGGTCGAGCGTGACGCGGCCGGCATGCGGCCGCTTCAGGCCGGCGAGAAGGCTGAGCAGCGAGGTCTTGCCCGAGCCGTTCGGCCCGAGCAGGCCGAGCATCCGGCCGGGCTGCGCCTCCAGGGAGACGCCGTCCAGAATGGTCTTCCTGCCAATTTTCCAGGTGAGGTTGTCGGCCTTGATGCTCATGTCGCGCGCTGGAACCGGTAGAGGATGAGGGAGAAGAAGGGAACGCCGACCAGGGCCGTGACGACGCCGATCGGCAGGATCTGGTTGGGAATGAGGGCGCGCGCGGCGATGTCGGCGAGCACCATGAAAATCGCCCCTGTTATGGCGCAGGCCGGCAGCAGCCGGATATGGAGCGGTCCGACGACAAAGCGGGCGACATGCGGCACGACGAGGCCGACGAAGCCGATGGAGCCAACCATACTGACGATCGTCGCCGTCATCATTGCGGTCAGCGCGAAGAGCACCATGCGGGCGCGGCCGACATTGACGCCGAGCGAGGATGCCGCCTCGTCGCCGAAAGCGAAGGCGTCGAGCACGCGCGCATAGAACAGACAGGCGGCGAGGCCGAACCCGACGACGATCGAAACCAGCGCGAATTCCGGCCAGCGCACGCCGCCAAAACTGCCGAGCAGCCAAAACATGACGTCGCGGGCCTGCTGCGCATTGGCCGAGGTGGTGACGATATAGGAGGTCGAGGCGTTGAAGAGCTGCGATGCGGCCACGCCAGCGAGAATGGTGCGGTCCGCGCCGCCGCGCGTGCCGTTCGACAACAGTGCGACGAAGAAGAAGGCCGCGAAGGCCCCTGCAAAGGCGCCGGCCGATAGCGATACCGCGCCCGAGCCGACGCCCAAGATGACGATCGCGACGGCGCCGGTGGAGGCGCCGGCGGAGATGCCGAGCACATAGGGTTCGGCAAGCGGATTGCGCAGCAGCGACTGCATGATCGCGCCCGACAGCGCAAGGCCCGCGCCGCAGAAGGCGGCGACGAGCGCGCGGCTCAGGCGATAATCCCAGATGACGGTCTCGTGGATGCGGTTCAGTTCGACCGCGGTCCATCCGAGCCGGTTGGTGACGGCCGAAAAAGTGGTCGCCAGCGGGATCGGCAGGTCGCCGATGCCGACGCTGACGCCGACGGCGACAGCGATGAGGCAGAGGGAGGCGAGCAGCAGTGCGGTGGCCGCTCCCAGCTGCCGGAAGAGACTGCCCGCTTCCGTCACTTCAGCAGACCGAGAGCCTTCAGCTGCTCGGCCACCTGCTCGGCGCCGTAGATCGTGCGGATGGTCGGGTTCATCGCCTGGCCGTCCATGACGACGATCGCCTTGTTCTTGACGGCTGGGGTCTGGCTGACGGCCGGGTCGGTGTTCAGGAACTTGATCTTGGCCTCCGGCTTGTCGAGTTCCCAACGGTTACGGTCGAGGCTGGCCACGACGATCACGTCAGGATTGGCGGCGATGATGCCTTCCCAACCGATCGTCGGCCATTCGGCTTCCGCTGATATCGCATTATGCCCGCCGAGCAGGTCGGCGATGAAGCCGGAGGCGCTGTTCTTGCCGCCGACATAGGCATCGGCCGACGGGCTGGGACTGGAGAACCAGAAGACATAGGACAGGTTCACGCCGTCCTTGGAAACGCCGGAGCGAAGCTTGGCCTCACGCGCCTTGAAGTCGGCGATCAGCGCCTGGCCGCGGTCGGCGACGTCGAAAATCTCAGAGAGTTCGTCGATCTCCTTGTAGAGAAGATCCATGTTCCACAGCTCGCCGCGGCTGCCGTACTGGTCCTTGACGTCCTTGGTGCTGAGGCAGGTGCTGGGCGAGAGATAGGTGGCGACACCGACCTTGTCGAAATCGTCGCGCTTGGCGACCTTGCTGTTCGGCCCGACCAGGCTCGGCAAGGCCACCGCCACGAAGTCGGGATTTTCGGCGAGGATCGACTCGAAGGTCGGCATTTCGACGGTCAGGAGCTTGACCTTGGCATTGGCCTCGGCGAGCTGCGGCAGGACCTTGCTCGGCCAGAAGGCGGTGCCGACCATCTTGTCCTGGAGGCCGAGCAACAGCAGGATTTCCGCGCTGTTCTGGCCGAGGCCGATCGCCCGCTCGGGCGCCTTCTTGAAAGTTACCTCAGCACCGCAGTTTTCCAGCGTCAACGGGTAGGTCGTCGAACCGGCCAAAGATGGATTTGCGGCAAAGCCGATCAGGGCGGAAAGGCCGCAGGCGGCCAGAATTGATTTGAGGCTGGTCACGAAGAAATCCCCGGTGCGTGAGTGTATGCGGCCGGGGTATAGCCTTGGGAGTAGCCAGAAAACAAGACAGAATAAATCAACTTATCGCAAAATTCGAGAGCAGAGCACATGCGCCGGGGCAACGCCGGTTCCTCAGGTTACCTCGCTCGTTTCGATGCGCGCGGTCTTGCGGGTGGCGTGGAGGAAGGCTCCAACGAAGGCGATCGCGAACAGAAGAACGATGGTCGGAGCGGGTGCGCTATCGATGAAGAAGGAAAGATAGACGCCGGCAAAGGCCATGACCACCGCGATTGCGACCGACAGAGCGAGCATCGCACTGAATCGGCGCGTCAGCAGATAAGCGATGGAGCCTGGTGCGATCAGCAGCGAAATGGCGAGAATAATCCCGACCGACCGGAGTGCAGCCACGATCGTCAAGGAGAGCAGGCAGAGCAGGCCATAGTGAAGGAGATTCACCCTCAGTCCGACCGCTCTGGCCTGCGCCGGATCGAACGCATGCAGCAGCAGGTCACGCCACTTGACGGCGATGATGGTGGCCGTCAGCATCGCAACGGCTCCCGTCTCCACGATGTCGGGAAACCCGATGCCGAGCATGTCCCCGAAGAGGATGTGGTCGAGATGCACCTCGGACTGGATCTTCACATAGAGAACCAGGCCGAACCCGAACATGCCCGAAAACACGATGCCCATCACCGTGTCCTGCTTGATGCGGCTGTTATCCTTGAGGAAACCGGTGGCAAGCGCACAGACCATCCCGGCTGCAAAGGCGCCGATGGCGAAGGGAAAGCCCGCGATATAGGCAATGACCACGCCCGGGAATACGGCATGGCTCATGGCGTCTCCCATGAGCGCCCAGCCCTTGAGCACAAGGAAGCAGGAGAGCAGCGCCGTCGGGATGGCGATCAGCACCGAGATGATCAGGGCGTTGATCATGAAATCGAACTGGAACGGCGCCAGCAGGGCGGTGAGACCATTCATGGGGATACCTCCAGAGCTTGTGCGGCTCTGCGCCGGCTTGCCAGCATTCCGTGCTTCGGCGCCAGGAAGAAGGCGGCAAGGAAGATCAGCGTCTGGAGGACGATGATGATGCCACCGGTCGCGCCGTCGAGGAAATAGCTCACATAGGCGCCGATGAAGCTGGTCGCTGCCCCGATCGCCACGGCGATGACGAGCAGCCGCGGGAAGCGATCCGTCAGCAGGTAAGCCGTCGCGCCCGGCGTCACCACCATGCAGATGACGAGAAAGGCGCCGACGGTCTGGAGTGCCGCGACCGTCGATGCCGACAGCAGCGTGAAGAACATGATCTTGAGCCGCGTCGGGTTAAGTCCGATTGAACGGGCATGGGTCTCGTCGAAGAAAACGACCATCAGGTCCTTCCATTTCACCAGCAGGATGGCGAGCGAAACGAAACCGATGATGGCAAGCTGGAGCGTGTCTTCGGGCGTGATCGCGAGGATATTGCCGAGCACGATCGTCTGGATGTTCACGGCAGTCGGCCTGAGCGATACCATGAACAGGCCAAGCCCGAAGAATGAGGAGAAGATCAGGCCGATGATGGCGTCCTCCTTCAGCTTGGTGCGCTGGTTGAGGAAGAGCATCGCTGCGGCAGCCAGGCCGCCGGAGAAGAAAGCGCCGATCGAGAAGGGAAGTCCGATCATGTAGGCGCCGGCGACACCCGGCACGATGGAATGGGAAAGTGCGTCGCCAATCAGCGACCAGCCCTTGAGCATCAGGTAACAGGAGAGGAAGGCGCAGACACCGCCGACAAGAGCCGATACCCACATGGCGTTCAGCATGTAGTCATAGGTGAAGGGTTCGAGAATGCCGGCCATCAGGCTTGTCCATCGCTTTTGTTCGCCGGGGCCGGCGCGAGCAGCTTGCCCTCCCGCAGGACCAGCGGCCGCTCGTCGTCAGTGAGGATGCCGACGGGATATGGCTTGCCGCCGGAGCCATTCAACACGAGATGGCGAAGCACCCCGCCGAAGGTTCTTTCGAGATTTTCCTGCGTAAAGGTCTCGTCTGTCGGTCCGTAGGACAATACGGTGCCTTTGATCAGCACCGTGCGGTCGCAGAATTCCGGCACGCTGCCGAGATTGTGCGTCGAGACCAGCATCACCCGGCCTTCGTCGCGCAGCGAGCGGAGCAACTTGACGATGGCCTCTTCGGTCTTGACATCGACACCGGTGAAAGGCTCGTCGAGCAGGATGACGCGACCGTCCTGCGCCAGCGCCCGAGCGAGGAAGACGCGCTTCTTCTGGCCGCCGGACAGCTCGCCGATCTGACGCTTGCGGTATTCGCTCATGTTGACGCGGGCGAGCGCCTTGGACACGGCTTCGTGGTCGGCCGCCTTCGGTATTCGCATCATCCCCATGTGGCCGTAGCGCCCCATCATGACGACGTCCTCGACCAGCACCGGAAAATTCCAGTCGACTTCTTCCGATTGCGGCACATAGGCGACGAGATTTTTCCGCAGCGCTTGTTCGACCGGCATGCCGAGCACCGAAATCTCCCCCCTGGCCAGACGCACGAAGCCCATGATCGCCTTGAACAGGGTCGACTTGCCGGAACCGTTGACACCGACGAGCGCGGTGATGGTGCCAGTGGGTGTCTGGAAGCTGGCGTCGCGCAGCGCCGTGTGGCCGTTGCGATAGGTGACCGTGGCATCCCTCACGGAAATGCCGGCCCCCACATCCGAAGATGCGGGGGAAACCGGGGAGACGATCGCATTCATTGCGACAGGCCTTCGGCTAGGCCCTTGACGACAGTGTCGGAGGTCACGCGCAACAGGTCGATATAGGTCGGCGTGGGACCGTCAGCGTCGCTTAAGGAGTCGACATAGAGAACACCACCATAACGGGCGCCGGTCTCGCGGGCGACCTGGCGGGCCGGCTTGTCCGACACCGTGCTCTCGCTGAACACGGCAGGGATCTTATTGGCCCTGACGGCATCGACGACTTTGCGGACCTGTTGCGGCGTGCCCTGCTGATCGGCATTGATCGGCCACAGATAGAGCTCCTTCAAGCCGAAGTCGCGGGCGAGATAAGAGAATGCGCCTTCGCTCGACACCAGCCAGCGCTTGTCCTCGGGAATGGTATCGAGCTTCTCGCGGATCGGCGCGATGGTCGCCTCGATCTCCTTCTTGTAGGCCTCGGCATTGGCCTTGTAGATCGCGGCGTTCTTCGGGTCGTATTTGACGAAGGCGTCGCGGATGTTGTCGACATAGATGATCGCATTCTTCGGCGACATCCAGGCATGCGGATTGGGTTTGCCGCTATAGGGACCTTCACTGATGCCCATCGGCTCGACGCCGGTCGAGACCACGACGTCGGGAACATCCTTGAGATTCCGATAGAATTTCTGGAACCATAGCTCGAGGTTGAGCCCGTTCGACAGGAGGATCTGCGCGCCCTGCGCCCGCTGGATATCGCCGGGCGTCGGCTGATATTCGTGAATCTCAGCACCCGGCTTGGTGATCGATTCCACGATCGCCGCTTCACCGGCCACGTTCTTGGCCATGTCGGCAATGACGGTGAAGGTGGTCACAGCTTTGAATTTCTCCTGCGCGGCGGCACCGCCAGCCATCACGCCGAGTGCGGCGATGGCCGCCAGCCCGGTTACGACCCGGCGTCTCATTCGACTAAGCATGAACTTTCCTCTCTCTTTGCGTCATCCATCGTTTCCCGATCTCGCCTTGGCGCAGCGTCGACCGCAATCAGTCCGCTGATGCAAATGCGACGCATTGGCAATTGCTGCTGATAAGCCTGCCCCTATCTATTCTGCAATTGCGACTGATTTGCAACAAGGATTTTCGAGAAAGGAGCGGAACGAGAATTGTTCCCGCCGACACGCGTCGAACAACGCGTTGGTTTCTATCGCGGATCTATAGAGGAACAGACCGAGCCGGTTGCAACCGCTCGACTGATTTCAGACCATCTAAGCCTGCCACTGAGGCGCGGAGCGGGGACCGCGACTCGAACATGGTCATCAGCTCATCTTTCCCACGAGCTTGGCATAATCCGAAAACGTCAACTGTTCGCCTCTCCCGCTTGCCTCCTCGGCGAGTAGCAGCACTCGTATGGGAAACAGGATCGCGGCGCGGTTGGCATCCGAGAGCTCATGGTCGTCGTCCTCCTCGATGGCCTTCTTGGCTTTCGAGAGCGCGGCATTGAGTTCCTGACGGGTGAGCAGGTCCTTCTCGACGATTGCGTCGCATATCGACGCCATTGCCATGATCAGGCCCTTGAGCTGAAGGTTGGCCGTGTTCATAAGAGCTCCGAGGAAACGAGGGGCCACTTGATGACGCTCCGGCGCATCGCCGATTGCGCCGGGACATTGCTACGTCAGTCCGGTTGAACCGGCCGGATCGTGTCGACGGTAACTTCACCGTCGACGATCCCGCGCGTGACATCGCGCCGGTTCCGATCGATCTCGATGACGGTGTAGAGCTTGTCGTCCCGAAAGGCGCTCGCATTGGCCGTTGTGACATCCTCGGCGGGCGCCGCATCCACTTCCATGAAGTCGAGCTCACGAGCCGCAGCGACGATCCTGGCGTCGCCCGCCGTCCTGGCGGCGACGATGACAATACCGTGCCCCGGGGAATTGTCCCATCGCGGATCGTCAGGCGCCGCGATGGGCTCCAATCGGTAGATGTTGAGCATTTCGCCGCCAGCGCCGGACGCCGCCTGCGCAGCCGCGTCCTCGATTTGCGCCTGGCTCTCGACCGACTTTCCAAACGTGTTCGGGTTGGTCGCGTTGTTGATCTCTTCCTTGCCTGTTCTCGAGACGTTCGACATGTCGCTCTCCATTCGGGGTGGAAACGACGGCCGGCGGGAAACTGTTCCCGCGCAGGCGAAGTTTACGGCTGACGGCAGGACATATCGGTCTGTACAACCGCGCGGTCCGGCCATACCCTTTTTCCACTCGGGCACTAAATTATCTCCAGTCGAACAGGGGGGATTTTCGTGAGTAATCAAGCCAGTGAATTTTCGCGGGATAGCATCACGCCGGACAGCATCAATGGGCACGACCACAAGACGATGGCGTTCGACGACGCCAGCGCGCTTCTGGAGGTCCTTGTCGCGGTCAGGCGCGGCGATTTTTCCGTGCGGATGCGGTCGGATCTCACAGGCGTCACCGGCAAGGTCGCCGACGCTCTCAACGACATCATTGCCGCCAATCAACGCATGGCCCAGCAGCTCGAGCATGTGGGTCAGGTCGTCGGCCGGGACGGGCGAACGAGCACGCGCGTGCGCTTCGGCCTGTCTGATGGTTCCTGGTCCGAGATGGAAGGATCGATCAACGGCCTGATCGACGATCTCCTGTGGCCGACGACGGCCGTGACCCGGACGATCACGGCCGTTGCCAAGGGCGACCTGTTGCAGACCGTGCCGCTCGATGTCGACGGGCGGGCGCTCAAAGGCGAATTCCTGCGCTCGGCCGATATCGTCAACACGATGATCAAGCAGCTGAGCGTCTTCACATCGGAAGTGACGCGCGTTGCCCGTGAGGTCGGCACGGACGGAAAGCTCGGCGGACAGGCGCAGGTGCCCGAAGTGACGGGTGTCTGGAAGGACCTCACCGAAAGCGTGAACTCGATGGCGTCGAACCTGACGGCGCAGGTGCGCAACATCGCTGAGGTGACGATCGCCGTTGCCAATGGCGACCTCTCCAAGAAGATCACCGTCGACGTGCGCGGCGAGATCCTGCAACTGAAAGAAGCGATCAACACGATGGTCGACCAGCTCAGGTCCTTCGCCTCGGAGGTGACGCGCGTCGCCCGCGAAGTCGGCACCGAAGGCAAGCTTGGCGGACAGGCGCTGGTGCCGGGTGTGGCCGGAACCTGGAAGGATCTGACCGACAGCGTCAACGCCATGTGCGGCAACCTCACAGCCCAGGTGCGTAACATCGCCCAGGTGACCACTGCCGTGGCGCGCGGCGACCTGTCGCGCAAGATCACCGTCGACGTCTCGGGTGAAATCCTGGAGCTGAAGGAAACCATCAACACGATGGTCGACCAGCTCAACGGCTTTGCCGGCGAAGTGACGCGTGTGGCGCGTGAAGTCGGCACCGAGGGGCGGCTCGGCGGCCAGGCGCAGGTGCCGGGCGTTGCCGGCACCTGGAAGGACTTGACCGACAACGTCAATTCCATGGCCTCGAACCTGACGGCACAGGTGCGCAACATTGCCGAGGTCTCGACCGCGATCGCCAATGGCGACCTGTCGAAGAAGATCACCGTGACGGTGTCAGGCGAAATCCTCGAGCTGAAGGAGACCATCAACACGATGGTCGATCAGCTGAACGCCTTCGCTTCGGAAGTGACCCGCGTGGCCCGCGAAGTGGGTACGGAAGGCCGGCTCGGCGGCCAGGCCAATGTGCGCGGCGTCGCCGGCACCTGGAAGGATCTGACCGAAAACGTCAACTCGATGGGCGGCAACCTGACGGCGCAGGTCCGCAACATCGCCGAGGTCTCGACCGCGATCGCCAATGGCGATCTGTCGAAGAAGATCACCGTCGACGTGAAGGGCGAGATTCTCGAATTGAAGGAAACCATCAATACGATGGTCGACCAGCTGAACGCCTTCGCTTCGGAAGTGACACGTGTGGCCCGCGAAGTGGGAACGGAAGGGCGACTTGGCGGCCAGGCCAATGTGCGCGGCGTCGCCGGCACCTGGAAGGATCTGACCGACAGCGTCAATTCCATGGCCTCCAACCTGACGGGGCAGGTGCGCAACATCGCCGAAGTCGCGACCGCCGTCGCCCAGGGAGACCTTTCCAAGAAGATCACCGTCACCGTGTCGGGGGAAATCCTCGAACTGAAGGAGACCATCAACACCATGGTCGACCAGCTCAACGGCTTTGCCGGCGAGGTGACGCGCGTGGCGCGCGAAGTCGGCACGGAAGGGCGGCTTGGCGGCCAGGCGAACGTGCTTGGCGTCGCCGGCACCTGGAAAGACCTGACCGACAGCGTCAATTCCATGGCGGGCAATCTGACGGCACAGGTGCGCAACATCGCCGAAGTCTCGACCGCGATCGCCAATGGCGACCTGTCGAAGAAAATCACGGTGTCGGTCTCGGGGGAAATCCTCGAGCTCAAGGAAACGCTGAACACCATGGTCGATCAGCTGAACCGGTTTGCCTCCGAAGTCACGCGCGTCGCGCGCGAGGTCGGCACCGAAGGCAAGCTCGGCGGTCAGGCGCAGGTGCCGGGCGTCGCCGGCACCTGGAAGGACCTCACCGAAAACGTCAATTCCATGGCCTCCAACCTCACCGGCCAGGTGCGCAACATCGCCGAAGTCACGACCGCCGTGGCGCGCGGCGACCTGTCGCGCAAGATCACCGTCGACGTGAAAGGGGAAATCCTCGAACTGAAGAATACCATCAACACGATGGTCGATCAGCTGAACGCCTTTGCCGGCGAAGTGACGCGTGTGGCGCGCGAAGTCGGCACCGAAGGCAAGCTTGGCGGCCAGGCGCAGGTCTCCGGTGTCGCCGGCACCTGGAAAGACTTGACCGACAGCGTCAACTCGATGGCCGGCAACCTGACGGCGCAGGTGCGCAACATCGCCGAGGTCGCGACCGCGATCGCCAATGGCGACCTGTCGCGCAAGATCACCGTCGACGTGCGCGGCGAAATCCTGCTCCTGAAGGATACTTTGAATACCATGGTCGATCAGCTTCGCTCCTTTGCCGGCGAAGTGACGCGTGTCGCCCGCGAAGTCGGTACCGATGGCAGGCTCGGCGGCCAGGCCGTCGTTCCCGGCGTCGCCGGCACCTGGAAGGACCTCACCGACAACGTCAACCTGCTTGCCGCCAATCTGACGACCCAGGTTCGAAACATCGCCGAAGTGACGACGGCCGTGGCGCGCGGCGACCTGTCGCGCAAGATCACCGTCGACGTGAAGGGGGAAATTCTCGAACTGAAGAACACCATCAATACGATGGTGGACCAGCTCAATGCTTTCGCCGGCGAAGTGACGCGTGTTGCCCGCGAGGTTGGCACCGAAGGCAAGCTTGGCGGCCAGGCGCAGGTGCCGGGTGTCGCCGGCACCTGGAAGGACCTGACCGACACCGTCAACGTCATGGCCGCCAACCTGACCGAGCAGGTCCGCGGCATCGTCAAGGTGGTGACGGCGGTGGCGAACGGCGACCTCAAGCAGAATCTCACCGTCGCATCCAAGGGCGAGGTGGCCGCCCTTGCCGAAACCATCAACAACATGACCAACACGCTTGCGACCTTTGCCGATCAGGTGACCACGGTGGCGCGCGAGGTCGGCGTGGAAGGCCGCCTCGGCGGTCAGGCGAATGTTCCGGGCACAGCAGGCACCTGGAAGGACTTGACCGGCAACGTCAACCTGCTGGCCGCCAACCTGACGACGCAGGTGCGCGCCATTGCCGAAGTGGCGACCGCCGTCACCAAGGGCGACCTGACGCGCTCGATCAAGGTCGACGCGCGCGGCGAAGTGGCCGAGCTCAAGGACAACATCAACACGATGATCGACAATTTGCGCCTGACCACCGAGCGCAATACCGAGCAGGACTGGCTGAAGACCAATTTGGCGCGCTTCACCAATATGCTGCAGGGCCAGCGCGACCTGACACTGGTCGGCAAGATGCTGCTGTCGGAGCTCGCACCTCTGGTCGGCGCCCATCAGGGGGTCATCTACCAGGTGGATGCCGACGAGCGGCAGCCGGTCTTGTCGTTGCTCTCCGTCTATGCGCAAGGGGTTGAGGCGGCGCATCCGGCCCGGCTCGAATTCGGCCAGGGACTTGTCGGGCAATGCGCCAGCGACGCCCGCCGCATCCTGGTCACCGACCTCCCCGATAACGTCGTTCCAATCAGTTCCGGGGTGTTCACCACCCTGCCGAGAAGCGCCATCGTGCTGCCGGTGCATTTCGAGGGCCAGGTGAAGGCGGTCATCGAGCTTGCCTCCGCCGGCGAATTCACCGAGCTGCAGCTGTCCTTCCTCGATCAGCTGACGACATCGATCGGCATCGTCCTCAACTCCATCGAAGCGACCATGCAGACCGAAGGCCTGCTCAAGCAGTCCCAGCAGCTTGCCGCCGAGCTTCAGACGCAGCAGCGCGAGTTGCAGCAGACCAACGAGCAGCTCGGGCAGAAGGCGCAGCAGCTGGAGGAACGCAACGTCGAAGTCGAGGCGAAGAACCAGGAGATCGAGCAGGCCCGGCGCGCGCTGGAGGAAAAGGCAACCGAGCTCGCGCTGACGTCGAAGTACAAATCCGAATTCCTCGCCAACATGTCGCATGAGCTGCGCACACCTTTGAATTCGATCCTCATCCTCGGCCAGCAGCTCGGAGAAAATCCGGATGGCAATCTGTCGGGGAAACAGGTCGAGTTCGCCAAGACGATCCACGGCGCGGGCACCGATCTGCTGAACCTCATCAGCGACATTCTCGACCTGTCGAAGATCGAGTCCGGAACGGTCTCGGTCGATGCCGAGGAGATCTTCGTCAGCAACCTGCTCGAGATGATGGCGCGGCCATTCCGGCACGAGGCCGAAAACCGCAACCTGTCTTTCGCAGTCGATGTCGGCGCCGATGTCGCAAAGAGCCTCATCACGGATTCGAAGCGGTTGCAGCAGATCCTCAAGAACCTGCTGTCGAATGCCTTCAAGTTCACCGCGCAGGGCGGCGTGACGCTTCGCGTCGCTGCGGCAACGAGCGGCTGGTCGTCCGATCATCCCTCGCTCAAGCACGCGCCTTCGGTGATCGCCTTCGAGGTCGTCGATACCGGCATCGGCATACCGCCTGAAAAGCAGCGCATCATTTTCGAGGCCTTCCAGCAGGCGGATGCTTCGACGAGCCGCAAATATGGCGGTACCGGCCTCGGCCTGGCGATCAGCCGCGAACTGGCAAACCTCTTGGGCGGTGAGATCCAGCTGCGCAGCACGCCCGGGGTTGGCAGCACCTTCGTCCTTTACTTGCCGCTCACCTATGTCGGCGCCGGCGCGGTTGCGCCGAAGTCCGTTCCGCCGGCAAATGTCGTGGAATTCGCCGAAGCGGCCGCCAGCCGCCGGGCCGAAAAACCTGCCGAACATGTCGAAGACGATCGCCACCAGATAGCAGCCGGCGACTCGGTGCTGCTCGTCGTCGAGGACGATGCGCATTATGCTCGCGTCCTGGTGGATCTCGCCCGCGACAACGGCTTCAAGGTTCTGGTGGCGATGCGCGGCAGCGATGCGCTTGCACTCGCCCAGGACTACAGGCCGGCGGCGATCTCGCTCGACATCTTCCTGCCCGACATGCTTGGCTGGACCGTACTCAGCCAGCTCAAGCAGAATCCGCAGACGCGGCATATTCCAGTCCAGATCATCAGCCTCGACGAGGATCGCCAGCATGGTCTGACCCGCGGCGCCTTCGCGTTCATGAGCAAGCCGACGACGCCGGAAGGGCTTGGCAAGGCGCTGTCGCGATTGAAGGCCTATGCGCAGCCGCGCCGCAAGCATCTGCTGCTCGTGGAAGACAACGAGGCCGAGCGTCTGAGCGTCACCGCCCTTCTCGGACATGACGACATCGATATCACCAGCGTCGGCTCCGGATCGGAGGCTCTCGCCGTCCTTCGGCATAATGCCGCCGACTGCGTGGTGCTCGACCTTTCCCTTCCCGACATGTCCGGCTTCGACGTGCTGGAGCAGATTCGCGACGACGCCGAGATCGGCGAGGTGCCGGTGGTCGTGTTCACCGGCCGGGAGCTTTCCGCCGAGGAAGACGCGACGCTGCACAGCATGGCCCGCAGCGTCGTGGTCAAGGGCGTCGAGTCGCCTGAGCGCCTTCTGGATGAGACGGCCTTGTTCCTGCACCGGGTCGTCGCCGACCTGCCGGCCGCAAAGCAGGCAACTCTGCGGGATTTGCACAGCTCGGATGAGGATCTGGTCGGTGAAACCGTCCTGCTCGTCGACGACGATGCCCGCAACATCTTCGCCTTGAGCAGTGTCCTCGAACGCCGGGGAATGAAGGTGCTGACCGCGACGACCGGCAGCGAAGCCATCGACGTCATCAACAACGAACCCTCTGTCGCGATCGTGCTGATGGACATCATGATGCCTGGAATGGACGGCTATGAGACGATGCAGGTCATCCGTTCGGAGCCCCGGTTCCGGCGGCTGCCGATCCTGGCGCTGACGGCCAAGGCGATGAAGGGCGACCGCGAGAAATGCCTGGAAGCGGGCGCCTCGGACTACCTGGCGAAGCCGGTCAATACCGAACAGCTTCTGTCGGCTCTTCGCATGTGGCTGCATCGTTGAGGATCTGGCCATGAACCCCGTCAACATCCTCCTCGTCGACGACCAGCCGGCCAAGCTCCTGAGTTACGAGGTCATTCTCGAAGAACTCGAAGAAAACCTCATCAAGGCGCAATCCGCCCGCGAGGCCTTCGAGCACCTGTTGCGCACCGAAATCGCGGTGATCCTCGTCGATGTCTGCATGCCTGAACAGGACGGGTTCGAGCTCGTCAGCATGATCCGGCAGCATCCGCGCTATCAGAACACGCCGATCATCTTCGTCTCCGCCGTCATGCTCGCCGAACCGGATCGGCTGCGTGGTTATGCGGTGGGCGCGGTCGACTACGTCTCCGTCCCGATCGTCCCGGAGGTGCTGAGAGCCAAGGTGCGGGTCTTTGCCGATCTCTACAGGAAGACGCGGGAGCTCGAACGCCTGAACGCCGAGCTGGAGGCCCGCGTTCACCAGCGCACAGCCGAGCTCGAGGCCTCGGCAGCGCAGTTGCGTGAACTCAACGAAGAGCTCGAACATCGGATCGATCAAAGGACACGGGAGCGCGAGGAGGCGCTCGCACAGCTGTTCGAGGCGCAGAAGCTCGACACGATCGGTCACCTCACGGGTGGCGTCGCCCACGACTTCAACAACCTCCTGATGGCGGTTCTCGGCAGCCTAAATCTTCTGAAGAAACGGCTTCCGCCGGATGAACGCAGCGAACGCCTGGTGACGAACGCGATCCAGGCGGCCGAGCGCGGCACGGCACTGACCCAGCGCCTGCTTGCCTTCGCGCGCCGTCAGGAGCTCAAGCCGCAGGCGGTGGATTTCCTCAGGCTATTCGAAAACGTCGAGGATCTCCTCGCCAAGGCGGTGGGGCCGCGCATCGAAATCCGCAAAAGCATCCCGGCGGATCTCGCGCCCCTGCTGGTCGACAGCAACCAGCTGGAACTGGCGCTGCTCAATCTGTTCGTCAATGCCCGGGACGCACTCGAAAGTGGCGGCGCCGTGACGGTTGCCGCGGCGGCCGAAGAGAGCCGGCCGGCCAGCCTCGCGGGCGGGAATTACATCAGGATATCGGTGTCGGATGATGGCGAGGGAATGGACGAGGCAACGGTCTCGCGTGCTGCCGAACCGTTTTTCACCACCAAAGGGGTCGGCAAGGGCACCGGTCTGGGCCTGTCGATGGTTCATGGCCTGGCGGCGCAATCCGGCGGCTCGATCCAGATATCGAGCGTAAGGGGCAAGGGCACGACCATATGCCTGTGGCTGCCCGTCGCCGAAACCTTCGTCAATGTGTTGCCTGCCGTCGAGCCTTCGGCGACGGAGCCGTTGAAACCCTCGTCTCGGCCGCTTGCCATTCTCGTCGTCGACGACGACGCGCTGGTCAGGACGGGAACCGTAGCGATGCTGGAGGATCTCGGGCACCTGCCGCAGGAAGCGTCTTCCGCGTCCCAGGCTTTGGAATTCTTTGCCGGCGGACAGGATTGCGATCTCGTCATTACCGATCATGCCATGCCGGGTATGACGGGCGCGGAGCTTGCGCGTCACCTTCGCTCTTCCTTTCCAGGCCTGCCGATCATCCTTGCCTCTGGCTATGCCGAGTTTTCCGAAGACCATGGCCTCGGCCGGATGCTGCGGATGAAGAAGCCATTCACGCAGGAGCAACTCCAGGCGGCCATGGACCAGGCGCTCTCAGGCAAAGTCGCGGCGGCCTGACTCAAAGCGTAAGGCGACCGGGCCCGGCCATCCTGGTGACAGCGGCCGCTTTCGTGCGTCCGCTTGCGGACGAAACTTTTTGCTCCGGCAAAAGTTACCCAAATCCCATCCCGATTTCATCGAAGGCTTTCCCTTGACCAAAATGACGTTCGGCCCCGCATTCACCGAAGAGGGCATTCTGTTTCGCCTCTGGGCTCCCTTGCATGATAGCGTGTCGCTGAAGCTCGAAGGCGCTGGCCTGCGCCCAATGCAGGCGGCTGACGATGGCTGGCACCGCTGTGCGGTCGCGGATGCCCATGCCGGTACGCTTTATCGCTTTGTCCTGCCGGACGGCTCCGAAGTTCCGGACCCCGCCTCGCGGTTTCAGCCGCAGGATGCGCACGGTCCGAGCGAAGTGATCGACCTTGCCACCTGTCGCTGGAAGACGGATGCCTGGGCGGGCCGCCCCTGGGAGGAGATGGTCATCTATGAGATGCATATAGGCTGCTTCACGCCTGGGGGCAGTTTCAGGGCGGCGATCGAGCGTCTCGACCATCTGCAGCAACTGGGCGTCACGGCATTGCAAATCATGCCGGTCGGCGAATTCCCGGGCCGCTACGGCTGGGGCTATGACGGCGTGCTTCCCTACGCTCCGGACAGCAGTTATGGCCGTCCGGAAGATTTCATGGCGCTGGTGGACGCAGCGCATGCGCGCGGCATCTCGGTTTTCCTGGATGTGGTCTACAATCACTTCGGACCGGACGGCAATTTTATCCCGTCCTACGCGCCGCTCTTTACCGACCACCACAAGACGCCCTGGGGCCACGGCGTCAATTACGACGGCGACGGATCGGCGATGATCCGTGAATTCATCATTCAGAATGCCCTCTACTGGATCACCGAATTCAGGCTCGATGGTTTCCGCTTCGATGCCGTCCATGCCATCAAGGACGACAGCGCCGAGCATCTGCTTCACGCGCTTGCCCGCCGCGTCAGGGCGGCGGCGGTCGGTCGGCATATTCACCTGATCGTCGAAAACGAGGAAAACGACAGCGAGTTGTTGTCGCGTGACGAAAACGGCGAGGCGAGCCTCTTCACCGCACAATGGAACGACGACGTGCACCATGTGCTGCATATCACCGCGACGGGCGAAACCTTCGGCTATTATGCCGATTATGCCGAAGACCCCGGCAAGCTCGGCCGGGCGCTGGCGGAAGGCTTCGTGTTTCAGGGAGAGCATATGCCCTATCGCGGCGGAAGCCGCGGCAGGCCGAGCGGTCACCTGCCGCCCACCGCTTTCATCTCCTTCATCCAGAACCACGACCAGATCGGCAACAGGGCGCTGGGGGACCGGGTTCTGGCTTCGAGCCCGGTGGATGCCGTCAAGGCCGTTACTTCAATCTACCTGCTGGCGCCCGAGATCCCGATGCTGTTCATGGGCGAGGAATGGGGCGCCAGAGAGCCTTTCCCCTTCTTCTGCGATTTCGACGAGGATCTGAACGAGAAGGTCAGAAGAGGCCGCCGCGAGGAGCTGTCGCGTCTGCCGGGCTTCGACGCAGACGATCTTCTCGACCCGACGGCGCCATCGACCTTTGCCGCCGCCAAGCTGGATTGGTCGAAATGCGCTTCCTCCGATGTTCTTGATTTTTACAGGACGCTTCTCGGGCTCCGGCACCGAAGGATCGTGCCCTTGCTGAAAGGCGCCGGCGCCGGAAAGGCGGTCTATCGCTCAGCCGGAAGCGCGCTCGCGGTGGATTGGACCCTGGCGCAAAACCGGCGTCTTCATCTGCGCGCCAATCTCGGCAACGAGGCGGTGCCGCTCTCCTTGCAGCAGGACGACGCTGAGACGATCTTCCGTCTCGGCGGCAGCGACGGCGATAATCTCGCGCCTTGGACGGTGATGTGGAGCATCAGCGAAGCGTGAGGGCGGGCTGACAGGAAGGCGATCGAACGATGAAATCCGCTGAGTTCGACAAGCTCGCTCGCCGGCACGGCATCAGCCCGACCAGGCCCAGTCCGGACAACCGGGAGGTGACGGTATCGGGCGAGACCAAGCGGAAGATCCTCTCGGCATTGAAGATCGACGTGACGGGAGCGGTCGATCACGAGGCCGGCGCGCCGCGGCGGGAGCCTAGGCCGGCACGCAGGAAGATTCCCACGTCATTTCTGCCGGATTTCCTTTCCGCTACGCGGGTCTGGGGTGTGAGCCTGCAGCTTTACGAGCTCCGTTCGGCACGCAACTGGGGCATAGGAGACTTCGAGGATCTGGCCGATATGGCGGATCTCATGGGATCGCTGGGCGCCGATTTCATCGGCCTCACCCCGCTTCACGCGCCGTTTCTCGCGGATCCCGAGCGTTGCAGCCCCTATGAGCCCTCGAGCCGCCAGCATCTCAACCCGCTCTATATCGCGGTCGACCGATTGCCGGGTTTTGTCTGTAGTCCGGAACTCGAACGGCAATTGGCAAGCCTTCGCCAAACCGATCTCGTCGATTACGTCGGAGTAGCAGAGATCAAGCTCGAGGCCCTTCGCAATCTCTGGCCGGCCTGGCGACAGCGCCGCGTCAGTGACAAAACATACGACCCGGCCGATTTCGACGCTTTTGTTGCGCAAGGCGGCGACAGCCTGCGCCTTCACGCGCTTTTCGAATGCCTCTCCTTTTCCATGGTCGAGCGCGGCTCGGGCGCCGGCTGGCAAAGCTGGCCGGCAGACTTCCAGCACTTCGACAGCGCCGCTGTCGCCGAATTCGAGCGTGGGCATGCGGACGATGTCCGCTTCCACATGTGGCTGCAATGGCTCGCCCATCGGCAGCTAACGCAGGCGGCGGACCGGGCTGGGAAGGCCGGCCTGCGGATCGGGCTCTATCTCGATCTGGCCGTCGGCGAGGCGGTCGACGGTTCGGCGACATGGAGCGAGCCTGACATCTATGTCTCGAAGGCCACAATTGGCAGCCCGCCCGATCCCTTCGCCGTGGACGGGCAGGACTGGCACCTCGCCGGATACCTGCCTTCGGCAATCGCTTCAGGAGAAATGTCGCCTTACCGGCGGATGGTGAGCGCTGCCATGCGATATGCGGGCGCCATTCGCATCGACCACGCCGCAGCGCTTCGCCGCCTCTTCCTGGTGCCATTAGGCAGCAGGCCGGACAAAGGCGCCTTTGTCCGCTATCCCGAGGATCGGCTTTTGCAGATCCTCGCCGAGCTATCCGCAGAACATCGCTGCCTGGTCATTGGAGAAGATTTGGGGCTGATCCCCAAGGGATTGCAGGAGGATCTGGCGGCGGCCCACATTCTCTCCTATCGCATTCTTTCCTATGAACAGGACGAACAGGGTTTCAAGCCGGCGGACGTCTATCCCGTCCTCGCTTTGGCCTGCATTTCGACCCACGACCATCAGACGCTTGCCGGCTGGTGGCGTGGCGCCGACATTCAGGCCCGCTCCGACCACGGCATCGTGCCGGCCGATCTCACCGAAAAACATCGCGAATACCGCAAGCGAGAACGGAGAAACCTGAAGGCCGCCTTCAAGCTCGCCGGCCTCGATCTGCCGGCCCGCCTCGCGCGCGCGAAAGCAAGCGAGCGGACGCTGAGAGAATTGACCGTGAGCGCCTATCGCTTCATCGCCAGGACACCCTCGCTTCTCGCCGTGGTCCGTCTCGCCGACCTTACCGACGAGAAGAGACCGACCAATGTTCCCGGCACCAGTGACAGCTATCCGAACTGGAAGCCGAAGCTATCGTTTTTGCTCGGGGATCTGATGTCGAGCCCGCTGCTCAAGAGCGTGACGGCGGCAATGCGGGAGGAACGGCCACGGGACTGATCGAGGTTGGGGCGAGCCGTCAGCTTCGTCATTGTCGCTCGATCGGGCATCCCAAACGAATGGAAATCGATCGGGAAGGGAACGAATAGCAGGCCGGCGAATTTTGAAGGAATAAGGACAGGGATCGTCGAGACGAGGCTCCGTCCGTTTCGCCGCTTCAGATGCGGCGCGCCTAATATTGATGGAAAATACGACCATGACGACCGCATTCATCCTTATCGCATTGGCGCTGATCATCATATACGCCGGCCCGACATTGCTGTTCATCTGCGTCGGATATGCCGATTATGTGCTGGAGCGGCGAAGGCATATGGTAGCTCTGAAGCACGCCGTGAAGCGTCGCAGCGACGAGTTCTAGAGCAATTCCTGAAGGGGCTGATCCAGAGGCAGGTTGGCAGATAACCCGCCTCCGGCAGCCGGCGTTCGTGAAGCGCCCTGCAAAGATCCTAGAGCAAAGATCCTAGAGCATTTCCGTTTTTCTCCGAATCACGGAAATGCTATCTCTTTGTTTTCACGCAAGTCCGGACGCAAAACTGCGACGCCCTTTTGCTGGAATTGCTCTAGTCGTTCGCGGTGACCTTGACGCCGAGCACCGAGGGAATGGTGTTCGGTGCACCCATGGCAGCACCCATGATCATCGGAAAGGGAACCGGCTTTTCCGGCGCGGCGCTGATCGTCAGATTTTTCGGACCGTCGAGATAGGTGTTGACGGCGGCCGACACCTGGTTTTGCAGCTCGGGTAGGTTGAGCTGTGCCGTCATCATCGGCACAAGACCTTTCAGCGATTGCGCCAGTTGATCGCCCGTGACGCCCTGCTGCGAGCCAGCATAGTCAAGTGCCTTCTTGGTGATCGAGGCATCGTCGAAGCGGATCGAAGCGCTGTTGAACGTCAGCTGCTGCATCAGCCCCAACATCGCAAGGCCGGCGGCCTGGTTGGCCTCTTCCTTGTTCGGATTGGCCTCGGCGGTTTTCACCGCCTGCTGCAGCGATTTGATGAAGCTCAGCGTGTAACCGGAGAAGTCGACGGCGAAATTCAGCCGGCCGATATTCTTGAAATCGAAGGCATATTCGTCGACGGCGACCTTGCCGTTTTCGATCTCCCAGTTGCCCTTCATCGTCACGGTGCCGTCGAGCGTCGTCAGCCCGAGCTTCGCGATGGCCTCCTTCGCGCTCGCCTCCTCGACCTGCGACAGGTCGGCTTTGATGCCGGCGACATTGGCGTCATAGGCAAAGCCGCCGTCCTGGCGTCCGAGGTTTGACTCGATACTCTCGATAGCAAGCACGTCCTTGCCCTTGATGTTGAGAGCGATTGGGCCGGTGCTGACGGTTTCATAGAGGAGGATATCGTTCAGCGTGTCGCCTGATGCATTGGCGGGGATCGTGAGGCCGACGATCAGGATGTCCTTTGCGGAAAAACGACCTTCCTCCTGGCTCATATCGATATCCGGGAAAGAGACGCCCTTGGCGTAGTAGCCGCCGCCTTCGGTTTCCTCGACGCCCTCGAAGGTGAGGTCGCCGATTTTCAGCGTGTCGCCGGGCAGGTTCGCATATCCCACCTGGACGCCTGTCGCCGTTACCGTGTCGCCGTCGACATCCGCGTTCTCAAAAGTGATGACCGTACCGCCGGCACTGGTTGCGGCATTGAGTTTCTTCATCATGTCGGCGCCATCAAGGGCAAGCGCCGGGCCGGCGAGCGTCAGGAATGCGGCGCTTGCCATCATCATGTGGAGATTGCGTATGGGCTTCATCGAGATGTCCTTATGGAGAAAGTAGATGCGAGGTTTGTGAACATTATCCGGACGTGTCTCTCCCACGCTGAGAACGGAGAGGCGAATGCATGTCCTGGTGATCAGGTAAGCTAATTGGGGGGCGATAAGGTTCGGATCAGCCGCAACCCCAGGGCTGACAAAAAATGGCCATCCCTACGCCGGCCGTGGGCGGCAGCATTTTCTCTAGCAGGGGTGGTTTTGCGATTCATTCTCACACATAAAGTGTATTTCTTCGATTCTTGCAACCCTTTGAATTCGGATGCCAAACCGGAAATATGGGTGTTGTCAGATGCACCGGAATGGGGGGGCCAGCTTTTCTAAGCCCGCGGCACTCGCCCGCGCAACAGATAGGCGAGCGCAAAGATTACCAGAAAGGGATAGACGAGCACGATGATTGGCAGACCGGCGGCAAGCGCATCATTCTGCAGATAGATGTTGAGGACGCCGGCGCCGAGCACCAAGGGATAAAGCGGCGCAAATCTGTCGAACCACATCCTGAACGGTCCTGCCAACAGCAGAACGAGCGCTGGCAGAATGAAAATGCCAAAATTTCTCGCAACATTCATGAGTTCAGCATCAAGCGGTTCGGGGAATGAATAAATTCGGTTTAGTTGACGGGCCGCCCACAGAGCGGCGATTGCCGCCCCTGCATATCCCGCTGCTCTTGCTAGCATCGCCGAACGTTCCTTTCGTTCATCCTCCCGCATTGATACGGCCATGCCTTCACCGTATCCACATGCATTGCCCGATGTCTTAGTGTTTTTTGCCTAGGCTAGGACGACGTGCCCGTCGGAGGAAAGCGCTTCGAGGAGTGCCCCTTCCATTTTGGTGTTTCTGATCTGCAATGTGCGGATTGCGACGGGACGGAGCGAGAGCGTCGTCGAGGGATTCAGTGGAGCTTTGCGTGCATCCGGTGTTGCTGACAGCTAACCTCATGGGCAGCGAACTGCTGTGATGTAGCTCAGCATATGCTGAATGACTTGCCGGTCCACAGAGCGGGTGGGCTTATCCGCTGTCGGAGGTTCTGCTGCTTGTGCTGCGTGCGACAGTTGAGCGGCATGGAGGATTTCGTCGAGATCCGGCTTGGGGGCGAGGAGCGGATTATCTCTCGGCAATAGCCGACTGAGGGGTTCGGCGAGAAAGTCGCAAGGCCCGAACGACTGACGGTGTCGCAACCGTTTTATTGCGGGTGATCTAGTTAAAGCCGTAAGGCGAGATAACGTTGACGAAGCCTCTGCAATTGCGCTAACGTTAGCAAAAATTGGAGACTAAGATGAAGATTGTGCGCTACCAGTCAGCCGATGGAATTCACTACGGGGTCGAAAGCGAGGGCAGGATCGAGCGGATTGCTGGCGATCCCTTCCAAGCAGTCGAGCTAACCGGGCAGATGGATTATCTTTCCGACGTCCGCATACTATGCCCGATAGAGCGACCTCGCATATTTGGGGTCGCGTACAATTACCGGCAGCACACCGACGAGTCCGGAAAAGAACAGCCAACGCTCCCGGTGCTGTTCATGAAGCCAAGCACGGCTGCGAGCGGCAACGGAGATGCGATTGAATATCCAAGTGATGGCGAAATCGTCCACTACGAGGCTGAACTGGTCGCCATCATAGGCAAAGGCGGACGCCACATTCGCAAGGAACATGCCTTGCAACACGTCCTCGGCTACACATGCGGTAATGATATCAGCGACCGCATCATACAGCGGCAGGAGAGCAAGTTCGGTTGCCTGCTGGCGGGTAAGGGCTACGATACTTTTGCGCCGATGGGTCCGGCTATTATAACAGATCTCGATCCGACAAACCTTGACGTCATCCTTCGTCAGAACGGCACCGTCAAACAATCGGGGAATACGCGAGACCTCGTCTATTCAGTTGCTGACATTGTCGCTTACTTGAGCCGCTTCATGACATTGCTGGCCGGCGATGTCATCATGACCGGTACGCCTGCGGGTGTCGGGCCGATCGTTCCCGGCGACGATCTTGAGGTGGAAATCCCCGGTATCGGTGTTTTGAAGAATCCCGTGGTTCCTGCGCTGCATTAAGCGGCGCACGAGCGGAGATTGTTTCTAAACGGCTTGCATTTTCACGGCAAAGATTTCGGTTGACCTTAAGTTCTCGAGTGCTATTGATGCTAACGTTAGCACTTGCCTGTGAGCTGGTTTGCACCGGGCGACCTTCGGGCAGGAAGATTTGCGAAGACAAGCTGAAGGTGGAGAAATGGCACGAGTAAAATATATCTCGAATACCGAACTGGCCGAGAAGCAACCCGCACTCAATGAGCGCCTGCTTAAGGAGAGGAAGGTTCCGACCGGAAATATCTTCCTCGCGCTCGCCAATGCTCCGGCAGTCCTCAACGATTTCCTGACCTATGCAAATGCGGTCCGGGCGGCTGACCTCAGCCCGAAGCTGCGTGAAATGGCGATCCTGACGGTCGGTTACTGTACAAACTCCGAGTACGAAGTGAAGCATCATCACTCTCATGGCCTCAGGGCGGGCCTGACGGAGGAGCAATTCCATGCCATTCCGAATTTCGAAAACTCGGATCTTTTTAACGAGCAGGAAAAGGCTGTGATGGCCTTTGCCAAGGACTCCACGCTGAACGTTGATGTTTCCGATGAAGTGTGGAACGGGGTCGCAAAGTTCCTGTCGGAGAAGCAGCTTGTCGAACTCGCAATCAACGTCGCCTGGTACAATTCCGGCGTTCGCCTCATGGGCGCGCTGAAGATCGATCTTGAAGAGGGATACCGGTGAGCAAGCGGGCGGCGCGGAAGCTGCGTCCGCCTCGGCTTGCCGCATAGTTTTGGCGCGTCTCATCAAGATTATTCCAAAGCTTTCAGCGTCCGGCCTTGGGATATGAATCGCAGCCAATCAAAGAGAGGTGCACGTCGCAGGGCGGGCGCCTCTCTCTGATTCGGAGGCTTGCTGCGGGAGATCGACATCCTGCCGGCGTTCACGGAGCGCTCGTGCTGCCGCGAATGACCAACTGGGGCGGAGAGATGAAGCTGTAGGGCTTGCTTAGGTCACCCTTGTTCTGAAGATGATGCAGGAACCAAAGCCCGCAAGCCGTTGCCAACTCCGAAACAGGCAACTGGACTGTCGTCAGTCCCGGCCCCCACCACCGATACCCAAGCTCATCGCCGAACCCGATGACGGAAATGTCGTGGGGGACGCGCAAAGCCTGATCCTGTATTTCATCAATGACTCCGGAAGTGTTTTGTACCGCACCGATCACAACCGCCGTCGGTCGATCCTTTAAGGAAAGAAGGCGACGCACGGCCTCCCGTCCGAATTCGGTGGACGAAGGCGCGCCCAGTTCCTCATGAACGGTGATCGTGTGGCCGGAGCTCTTTACCGCGTCCCGGAAACCCTGCACGCGGGCTGCGCCAGTGGGCAGCTCTTCCGTGCCGCCGATATAAGCGATCCGTTTGTGACCTTCATTGATGATATGTTCAGTGCTTTCGTAAAGTGCCCGTCTGTCATCAATCCCAAACCATTGGTCGCCGAGCAGCGGCGCCTTTCGCAGCAGTTGGATGTGAGGCGTCATCTTCAGGATTCGCGCAGAATCGGGATGAGGTTTTGCGCTCGGGACCAGAATGATCCCGGCGACGTTGACGCTTGTGAGCTCCTTGATGTGACGAAGCTCGTGCATTCTGTCGTCATCGGTTTCGCACAGGGTCAGCTGGTAATTCGCTGAAAGAAGGCACCGCGAGAGAGCATGGGCAATAGTTGAATAAAAGCTGTTCCGGATATCTGGAACGATCAGCCCAACGAGATTACTCTGAACCCCACGCATCATGCGTGCGGCACGATTGGCAATATACCCCGCTTGAGTTGCAGCTTCGTTCACCTTTCGCTTCATCTCGGCGCTGATGCGTCGATCGTCGGCAAGGGCGCGACCCACGGTTGAGGGTGAAACTTGCAGTGTGGCGGCGATGTCTTTAATTGTTACCATTGTGCTTGGCTCGAATGATCACTTTCGCCAACGATAGCACTGACGTCGCAGTTGTCAAACTCCGAAATCACAATCGATTTCGCCAAATCGATGCGATCTAATTTTCGCCCCAATGCTTCGGCTCGGCGACGAGATGTAGTCATAAAAATTCCAAATTTCTCATAGGCTTGATCTTACGTTCCGGAACTTCTCTGTCCTTGTCGCTGCGCCTGAAGCGAACTTCGGCAGCGAATTAACCTGTTGAACGCCGTTGACAGGCAGGCTTCGCTATGAGACGAATGTTGTGCGAACGTTAGCGCAAACGGGAGGAGGCATAACGTATGGATGTTCTGGTGTTCCTGGAGCCGATCATCGTATCCACAGAAGGACGTGGATCCTGATGACCCTTGCTCTTTTCTTGCAATCGGCTGTCGGTGGCGTCTTGCTGGGTGGGATGTATGGCCTGCTGGCGATGGGCCTCAGCCTGAGCTGGGGCTTGTTGAAGCTGGTGAACCTCAGTCACTTCGCGCTGGCCTTCCTTGGCGCTTACCTGACCTATCAGTTTGGCACCGTTTACGGCGTCCCGGCATATTTGAGCGTTCTGGTGATCGTGCCGCTGTTTTTCGCGCTCGGCGTTGCGCTGCACAGCGTGTTCGTGCGCTTTCAGGTGAAGGAATTCGCGTCTCTCCTGGTGACGTTCGGCGTCACGATCCTGATCGAGTCGCTGATCCAATGGATCTGGTCGGCTGACTTCCTGCGCTATGAAACACCCTATGCCCAGACCACCATCCGGCTCGGTCCGATCTTTGTGCCCGTGCTGGATCTTTCCGCCTTTGTTTGCGCCGGGGTGCTTGCTGGAGCGGCCTGGTACGCGTTGAACAAGACCATGCTCGGCAAGGCGCTGCGTGCGGCCGCCCATGACGCCCCCGTAGCGTCAGCTTTCGGCATCAACTCTGCTCGCGTGTCATATATTCTGGCTGGCCTTTGCTCGGCGACAGCGGGTATCGCGGGTGTCTTCATCGCCCTGATCGGAACTTTGGCACCATCTCAAATCGAGGCCTGGATAGGGGTCGTATTTGCCGTCGCCATCATTGGAGGATTGGGCAGCCCCATCGGTGCGCTGGGCGCCGGAATGCTGATTGGCGTGGCCGAGAGCCTTACAATGTCCGTTGTAAATCCCGCTTGGGCGCCGCTCGTAGCATTCAGCGTGCTCATCGTCATCCTCTTGCGCAAACCGGTGATTTGACAATGAAAAAGCTTCTGATCACGGCGCCTATCGTAGCGGTCCTGGCCTTGCTGCCTTACCTGGGAATGGCGGATTACTACCTTTCCTATCTGTATATCATCTTCTTCTGGGTCGTGCTGGCAACGAGTTGGGGCATCCTGAGCGGTTATACGGGTTACTGGAGTTTTGGTCACGCCGCGTTTTTCGGGATTGGCGTCTACACAACCGCCACGCTGGCGACGCAGTTGTCGTGGCCTTTCGTCGCGACGATACCTGCTGCAGCACTGCTGGCGGCCGCGATCGCCGTTCTGATTGGCTTGGTTGTCTTCCGTTCCGGAACTCTGCGCGGTGAATTCTTCGCGCTGCTGACGCTGTCGGTGACGTTCGTTGTCGCGGCCATTGTGTCAAATACCTCGCTGGACTCGGGCACAGGCGTATTCCTCTCGGGGATCGAAATCCCGATGATCGGTGTGACGGCGTCCGGCTCTCTCTACATGTTCGGGCTTATCGCGGTTCTTGCTTCGCTGGCGACGTCATACTTCATCTTTCACAGCAAATTCGGTCAGGGCTTGCTCGCAATCCACGACGATGAAGACGTTGCAGAGGTGAAAGGCGTTCCGACATTTCGTTATAAGCTGATCTCGTTTGCGGTTTCGTCGGCACTTGCAGGCGGAATGGGTGCGATTCACGCCGTATATGTAGGCTACGTCACTGTTGGCGAGACGTTTGCGGTGACCGTTCCTCTCTATGTGGTGCTTATGAGCATTCTCGGCGGTGCTCGCCATTGGGCCGGGCCTGCGATCGGCGCGGTCATCATCACCGTGCTGCAGAGCGCTATCGTCAGCGGCGCTCATGCGGAATTCGGCCGTGCCGGCGTCGCTCTTGCGCTGATCGTTGTAATCCTCGTGCTGCCGTCCGGCATCGTCCCCAGCCTTATCCGCAGCTTTGCCGGCAGACGCGGCGGAATTGGCGCACCGGAGACGGCTGCCCAGGCCGGTACTCAACTCGCGCCTCTAGCCGCGGCAGGTTCCGATCCGGTGCTTCTCAAATGCGAGAATGTTACCAAATCCTTCGGCGGTATCCGCGCCCTGACCGGCGTCACGCTGGACGTTTGGCGGGGTGAAATCCTGGCTCTGGTTGGGCCGAATGGCTCCGGCAAGTCCACACTGATCAACATGATCAGCGGCCACTACGCCATGACCTCAGGTACGATAACACTGGAAGGCGAGGAGATTTCCGGTCGGTCACCCCATCTGATCGCGCAGCAGGGCGTGGCGCGGACGTACCAGATCCCGCGCTTGTTCGATAATCTGACGGTCCTCGAAAACGTTCAGCTCTGCGCGAAATTTGGTAGCGCAGATGGCATGGGCGCGGCTGCGGTCGACGCGGTTACCAGGGAGGCGCTGGCCTTTACCGGCCTGGCTGGGAAGGCCGGCGTGCTCCCCGCAGCATTGAACCTGCATGACCGAAAGTTTGTCGAATTCGCGAGAGCGCTGGCCGCAAAACCGCGTCTGCTCCTGCTCGATGAGGTGCTCTGTGGCTTGAATCCGGCCGAGGTCGACCACGCGGTTGAAATGATCAAGCGGATCAAGGCTGGCGGTACGACGATCATCTTCGTTGAACACCTCATGCGGGCGGTTGTCGCTTTGGCGGACCGTGTCGCTGTGCTGGATCAGGGTAAAGTTCTGGCGCTTGGGCATCCAAGCGAAACGATGAGAGATCCGGCTGTGGTCAGCGTATATTTGGGGGCCAGTGATGCTGCTTGAGGTCGATAAGATCGAGGTCGGTTATGGAGATGCGATTGCTCTGTGGGACCTGTCCATCGGTGTAAAGCCAGGCGAGATCGTTTCGGTCGTCGGTCCGAACGGGGCGGGCAAGAGCACGCTGGTCAATGCCATCGCCGGAATTCTCCGCCCGCACAAAGGAAAGATCGTTATCGAGGGTAACGATGTTTCCAAGGTGCCGAGCCATCGGGTCTGCGATTACGGCATTGCGGTTGTCCCGGAAGGGCGCCGTCTCTTCACGATGATGACGGTCCTCGACAATCTGTTGCTCGGTGCGTACCGCTCGGTCGCTCGTACGGAGCGCGACGCCACGCTCGCTGAGGTATTTCAGCTTTTCCCTATCCTGAAAGAGCGCCAGGATTCATTGGCGGGTTCCTTGTCGGGTGGGCAGCAGCAAATGGTTGCGATCGGCCGTGGCCTGATGGCCAAGCCGCGCGTGCTTCTCATGGACGAGCCGTCGCTCGGGCTGTCGCCTTTGATCGTCGGGGAAATGTTCAAAATCATCCAGATGATCAATGAGCGAGGCGTAGCGGTGCTGCTCGTCGAGCAGAACGTGAACAAGGCGCTGGAAATTGCCCATCAGGCCTACGTGATCGAGCAAGGTCGCGTGACGGCCTCTGGAGCGCCGGAGGTTCTCATCAATGATCCAAGCATCAGGGAGGCGTATCTTGGTATCTGAAAATTCCAGCGGGAGAGTTCCCGTACATCTTCGGCGCGTCGTGACGGAACACGGCAGTCAGGGTGCTGCCAGGTTCGCTGGGGACGGCGCCGTTCCCCGCACGGACATATTCAGGACGGTCCCTGGATTGGTGTCGCGGATGATCTGGTCGACTTCCGCCTCCACGGCCATCCCATTCAACGGAACCGATCCGACTCCGCTGGTCGCAAGCTTCGTTCCGGAGCCCGGCGAAACGCGCTTTCTAGTGCTAACGTTCCCACCAGATGCTGTTTTTATATCTCCGGATTTCGATGGTCCGGCCGCTCTCGCGGAGAATCTGGCGGTCAGTCCAGGTTTGGCCGAACGCTTCGAGCCGGATGGCAAACATCAAACGCCCACCGTCGATTATGGAATTGTTCTCGACGGCGAGATCTGGATGGAACTCGACGGTGGCAATGAGACCCGTCTGCGCCAGTTCGACGCCTTCGTACAGAACGGCACGCGTCACGCCTGGCGAAACAAGAGCGACAAACCGGCAACCATCGCCGTGGTGCTGGTTGGCGCACGGACCCCCGACCTGACGGATTATGATGACGGCCTGTGAGGCCTGATGATCCAATTTCAATCTGACCTTGTGGACCAACTGAACATGACCAACACCGAAATCCGAAAAGTGCAGGGCCGTCGCGTCTGGGATTCCCGTGGCAGGCCCACCGTTGAGGTAGAGATCGAGCTGGCCTCCGGTGCGACCGGCCGGGCCATTGCACCTGCTGGTGCATCGACCGGCACCGGCGAGGCGCTCGACCTTCGTGACGGCGGCAGCGCCTTTGCCGGCTTGGGGATCAACAAGGCCCTCACTGCCGTCAACGGAGAAATAGCCAAATTGCTGGTTGGCCGGAATGCCAATGATCAAGCCGAGCTGGACAATGCCATCATCGAGCTGGATGGCACCCCGAACCGGAGCAGACTGGGTGGAAATGCATCGGTGGCAACATCGATGGCGTTGCTTCACGCGGCAGCGGCAGCGGCCGACCAACCGATCTGGCGGTATCTCGCGGGTTCCGGCAAGGGGATTACGATGCCACTGCCGGAAATCCAGATTTTTGGAGGTGGAGCGCATGCAGCACGCCGGGTAGACGTCCAGGATTTCATGGTCATGTGCCCTGCTGCCTCGACTTTCGCGGAGGCTTTGGAGTGGACCGCTGAAGTCTACCGCGCGGCAGGCGACATTATGAAACGTGCCGGAAAGCTCCAGGGCGTGGCGGACGAGGGAGGCTATTGGCCTGCCTTCACCAGCAATGAAGAAGCCCTCGATGCCTTGGTGCGTTCGATCGAGGCCGCCGGCCTGAAGCCAGGCGGCGAAGTCGTCATATCGCTCGACATTGCGGCCTCCGAATTCGGTCGTGAGGGTAAGTATTCGCTGGCGTTGGAAGATCGGCAGCTCGATACGGCCGAGATGATCGACATGCTTGGCGGCTGGTTGAAGACCTATCCAATCGTCTCTATCGAGGATCCGCTCGCTGAGGACGATCCGGATGGATTCAAGGCGTTTACCGCTCGCTACGGCTCCAAATGCCAAATCATCGGCGACGACTTCTTCGTGACGAACGCGGCGCGGGTAACCGAAGCGATCAAGGATAAAAGCGCCAATGCGGTTCTGATCAAGCCGAACCAGGCGGGCACGATCACAGAGACGTTCGACGCGCTCTCAGTTGCCAAGAAAGCGGGCTTTCGGACAATTGTTTCGGCCAGATCCGGTGAGACGGAAGATGTGACGATCGCCCATCTGTCGGTCGGCTGGGATGCCAGGCAGCTCAAGGTCGGATCGTTCTCACGCTCCGAGCGGATGGCCAAGTGGAACGAGGTTCTCCGTATTGAGGAGGCCCTTGGAAAAGAGGCTTCGTTCGCCGGCTGGTCGGCGCTAGACTTGGCTGAAAAGCCAGCCGCGGTTGCTGCTGTAGGTTAGATTTTGGATGGGCCGGTTGCGGGTCTCGCTCAATAACAGGCGTTGACAAAAGCGCCGGCCCTTTTATGCTAACGTTAGCAATAAATAGATGAGGATGACATGCTTCCGGCTGTTAATTTGAAACCTCCCTTCAACATCACGCGCTTCAGCCACGTCGTGCTTGAAGTCAATGATGTGGAGCATAGCCGAGATTTCTACCTCAATGTCGGCGGCCTGATTGAAACAGAATTCGCGGAAGGTGTTTCATACCTTCGCGGATTGTCCGAGGCCTGCCATCACAGTCTCGTGCTCGCACCTGCCGGCGGGAAGCCGACGTGCAGGCGGATCGGTTACCGGGTGTTTCTGGAGGAGGACCTCGACAAGGCCAAGTTCTTCTTCGATGAAAAGGGGCTCCCGGCGGAATGGGTCGAAGTTCGAAATCAAGGGCGGACCCTGCTCGTCAGCGACCCGTCGGGCGCTCGCATCGAGCTTTGCTCCAGCATGAGTGTTCATCCCCGTAAGTTCCTCGAGGTGCATGAACATCGCGGCGCCCGAGCCCAGGGGCTTGATCATTGCCAGATCATGGTCGCCGATCCGTTGGGTCTAAGCGCGTTCTACGGCGAACTCGGTTTCCGGACTTCGGAATATATTGCGGCCGGCGACAATCTCATTGCGAACTTCATGTATCGCAAAGGTGTCTGCCTCGATCTGGCGTTGGTGCCGGGCATCGGCCCCCAATTGCATCATTTCGCTTATACGGTTCCCGAAAGCAGCGACATCTTCGCCGTGTGCGATTTTGCCAGCCGTTATGGATATGGCGACAGCGTTGAGCGCGGACCCGGACGCCATGGCCCTTCCGGAGTCCTGTTCGTCTACCTGCGCGATCCCGATGGACACCGGGTGGAGTTCTTCAACAATCACTACACCACGATAGACGCGGAATTGGAGCCCATTCGTTGGGACGCGGCAGCCCTTAGCACCAATGTCCATTGGGGAATGCCGGCCGTCTCGAAGTGGTTCTTCGAGGCAAGCGAATTTACGGGAGTACCGCTGGAGCACCCCGAGACAATGCCGAACCCCATGACGCTGGAACGCTACGCAGAGGGGCTGGCGAAGAGCTGAGACCTGCCGCCGGCGGCAGAGACTGATGATGACATGCCGGAAGCATCTGGGAGGATGAGATGAGTGCGAATTCCATGATACTGAATAGACGAACATTCCTCGGGTCTGCAGCCGCAGTAGCAGCTTTCAGCTCGATGCCGAGGGTTTTTGCCCAGGAAGGGCCGGTCCGCGTCGGCGGAACGCTGCCGTTAACAGGCCCGCTTGCGGGCGTAGGCGCGATCCACAAGCTCGCCGCAGAGGTGTTCGTCGAACAGATCAACGCCAAAGGCGGTATTCTCGGACGAAAGGTGGAATTCGTCCTTCTCGACGACCAATCGCTGCCCGCCAATGCTCGAACGCTCTATGAGCGCCTTGTGACCGCCGATAAGGTCGATCTGCTGATGGGCCCCTATGGCACGTCGTCGATCATCGCAGCAATGGGCGTTGCCGCTCGGTTCAAGAAGATGCTGGTTCAGAGCAGCCTGGGGGACCCGAGTCTCGCGCCCTATCCGCTGCAGTTCCCATCTCTTCCAATCGGCGCCGAGCCGCAATCGGCGGATACCGAGGTTGTTCTCGATGCCTATGCGAGCCTGCCGACCCCTCCCAAGACGATTGCGTTCGTCACGAGCAAATTTCCGTCGGCCCTCACGATCGCCAAGGGCGGCCAGCAAGTTGCCGAGAAGCGTGGCATCAAGAACGTGCTGGACCTTGAATACGAGTTCGGCACCAAGGACTTCGGCGCAATCGCGAACCGCATCAAAGCGGCTGATCCGGATCTGCTGTGGTCTGGTGCGATCGGCATGGAGGCCGTGCAGCTTCTCGATGCAATGGGCCGGATCGACTACCAGCCCAGGAACCAATTCTATCTGTTCCCGGCACCCGGCCCGACCGCAGCTCACCCCAAAGCGAACGGCTTGACCTCGCTGACCTGGTTTGAAGAGCACGAGCCGTTTCTCAGGTATCACGGCGCCCAGGAATTCGTAAGCGCTTATGACAGCAAGGCGAAGGCGGCGGGTTTCCCCTATCCGCGTACGGAGTATCAGGCTGCGGTCGAATATGCTGCGTGGCAAATTCTTGCAGCGGCAGCAGAAGGGGCAGGGAAATTGGACGACGCCGCGATGGCTGCGTGGTTGCGCTCGAATACCGTCGAGACGGTCGTCGGGCCAAGGACTTTCGACGGCAAGTTCAATGCCGGGAAACAATCGACGAAGCTCAAGCAAGTTCAAGGAAAGGATTGGGTGACTGTCTGGCCTGCGGATTTCCGACCGGCTGGGAAGGAGTTCCTGGTCCCCTGACGAATGCCGCTCGGCACTGTGCCGCGCATCTGTCTGAAACTGCAAAAAATGCATTCGGTCGGGCACGGTCCGACCGATGTCCCTATGGAGGAGTTAATGGTTAAGACTATGATCGCCGCTCGGCTGCATGCTCTGCATCAGCCGATGTCGCTGGATGAGATTCCGGTTCCCACGCCCCGGCCCAACGACGTCCTGGTGCAGGTCAGGGCCTGCGGTATCGTGCCCAACATGGCCAACGTCATCAACAATTGGCCAACCTGGTTCCCTCACCAGCCACTGCCGAAGTTTCCGGCAGTGTTTGGCTTGGACCCAGCCGGGGTCGTCGCCGAAGTCGGCGAGGCGGTCACCAATGTCAAAATTGGCGATCGTGTCTATGTAAGCCCTCTCAGATCCTGCGGTTCTTGCAAGGCGTGCCGGTCAGGCAACCGCAGCCAATGCCGCTACTACACCTTGAATGGGTACTTCAGCACCAGTCGCGACGGTCAAAGAATCTTTGATCTTTATCCGTACGGCGGCTTCAGCCAATTCATGACCGCCCCGGAATACTCGCTCGTGTGCCTGCCGGATAATCTCAGCTTCGAGCAGGCCGGCCGCTTCGGTTACCTCGGTACATCCTACGGCGCCCTGAAGAATGCACAGGCTGGACCTGGCCAGGTTTGCCTCATCGACGGGATCACCGGCACGCTTGGCGTCGCGGCAACCAAGCTCAGTCTTGCGATGGGGATCTCCAAAATTCTGGGCACCGGCAGAAGCAGGGAATTGCTGGACCGCGTAAAAGCCATCGCTCCTGACCGCATCGACACCATCATGCTCGGCGAAGGCTCGACCGGAGAATGGGCAAAGGCCCAAACCGGTGGCGAGGGAGTGGATTTCGTTATCAGTGCGCTGGGCGCGAGAGCCCCCGCCGCGACCGTGGTCGACTCCATGCGCGGAGTTCGTCGGGGCGGCCGCGTGGTTGTCGTTGGCGGCGTCGCAGAAGATGTCCCGGTCGACGTGAAGTGGCTGATGGACGAGCAAGTTCAGCTCATCGGCTCGAACTGGTTCAGCGCTGCGCAGGGGCAGGAAATGGCAGACATGGTCCGCACCGGTGTGCTCGACCTGTCGTATCTGGAGCACAAGGTCTATCCGCTTGAGCGGGTGAACGAAGCCATATCAGGCATTGGCGAGCGCGATGGCGGCTTCAGCAACTATGTGGTCGTTCCTCCGGTCCCTGCCTCCTATCAATAACAATCACCGGCGCCGGCTATCGCCGGCGCGTCCCTCACGCGAGAAGAGAGAACATGTCCAAGAAAGATATCGCGGTCCTGGTCGGAAGCCTTCGTCAGGCCTCGATCAACCTGAAGTTCGCCCGTGCAATGCAGAAAGTGGCGCCCGACGGACTGAACCTGGAAATCGTACCGATCGGCGACCTTCCGCTCTATAACCAGGACTTGGAGACGGAGACGCCGCCGACGGAATGGACATCCTTCCGCGAGCGCATCAAGGCTTGCGATGGCGCAATCTTCGTGACGCCTGAATACAATAGATCCGTACCCGCGGCATTGAAGAACGCGATCGAAGTCGGTTCTCGCCCGTTCGGGAAAAGCGTGTGGGATCACAAGCCCGGTGCGGTGACCGGAGCTTCTCCCGGTCTCATTGGCGGCGCAGCCGCGGCACTTCAGCTCAGGGTTATCCTGACCAACATCAACGTGCCGACCATGCCCCAGCCTGAAGTTTACCTCAGCACGGCCGACAAATTAGTGGGCGATCACGGTGTGTTCCTCAATGAAGGAACCCAGAAGTTCATCGAGAGCTTCCTGGTCGCTTTCGAAAGCTGGGTCGCTCGGTTCTGAGCCGAAGCAGATGTGAAGCTTTTATCCGCCATCGCGAGACCAGCGCGATGGCTTTTTATGCTCTCTTTTAATGAATGCGCCGCTTTCCCGATGAGCCCGGTATTTTCACGGGCGAAGCCTCAGCTGACAGGCGAAACCTCAGCGCCGTATGCTGCTCGATCGCCCGATGTGACGCACAAGCGCCGCGTCGGGAGTATCATGTCGGTTTTGTCGTGGTGATGGGAATTCTCGCCCGCAAGTCGTTGTTTCGCTCTTCTGACCATTTCACAAGGGCCGCGCGGTTATCGGCGCAGCGGCAAAGAAAAATGCCGCTGCCTGAGGAGTGGGGTTCCGTTATGGAAACCAGGCCTGCGCCACGTCAGCCAACTTTCGCCGAGGCGATGCGATCAGCGGGATGGCGACTTTGCGGACCGTTTCGCGCTGGCATTCGTCGGTTATGTATTCGACGGGCGATTTGCCGTCGACCCGGGCGAGGAAGAGAGCGGGCAACAAGCTTGCGGCCCGAGCCTCGAGAGCGTCTCGATCCTCCCAGTCGACCTGATCCAGGTAGGCTGCCGTCAACGCCGCGAATGACGATGCGAGCTCAGATGCCGCCTTTCCAGCGATGACCTTCTTCAGCAATAGATGGTTGAGGCAGAAGGCCAGGTCGAAAGCCGGGTCGCCAAACCAGGCGCATTCGGCATCCAGGAACACAGGGCCGTTCTTGCCCAAAAGGATGTTCTTCGGGCTGACGTCGCCGTGGACAAGCGCCAGCTTCGTTTCGGCCGTGCGCTGAACCAGTTCTGCGAGGCGGTCGCTGACGAAGGGATGTTTGGCGGCGGTCGCCACCAGATAGGGCTCAAGCCGAAGCGCATAGAAATTCGATCCGGAGTCGAACTTTTCTGGCAACCCCGATATACGGGCACTGACAGAATGGATCTGTCCAATCCGCCGACCCGTTAGCTCTGCCGCTTTTCGGTCAACGCTCCCGTGGAGCAGGTCGGTCTTCCACAGCGGATACTGATCGCCGGGAAGAAACTCCATTGCGAAGACGCCAGACAACGCGTCGTGTGCGAGAGGCTTCGGAACGGCAGAAGGGAAGTGCTGCGCCACGAAGGAAATCCAGTTCCATTCGTACACATTTCTCGACACCGGCGCCTGCCAATCGGCGGATACCTTGAGCTTGGCAAGTGCGCGTTTCACACAGATGAGCCGGCCGGGAAGCTCCACACGGTAGATATCTGAAGAAACACCACCCGTCAGCGGCTTGTAGATCGCCTCCTCGGAAGCGCTCCTCAAACCGTTCTTCAGCAAGAACTCATCGAAAGTCGTCATCTCATATACAGACATGAACCCAGTGTCCTTGCAGTATTAGCGGCGGGGGCTGTTGCGGGGTTGTTCAGGCTTCTCTCCGCAGAGAACCCTGACGACCTCCTCCGCCGCCCGGCGACGCAACTCGATCAGCGAAGCATCCGAGGAGAAGGCGACGTGCGGAGTGATCATCGCGCCGGGATGAGCGATCAGCTCCGGTGGGACGCGTGGTTCATCCTCAAGGACATCGAGGCCGACGCCGCTCAGAATGCCGGAGTCCAAGCCTTCGATCACGGCGGCAGTTTCGACAACGCCGCCTCGGCTGACATTGATCAGCAGGCTTCCACGGCGCATCTTCGAGATGGCGTCCCTGTTGATCAGGTGGTGCGTCGCAGGCGCAAGCGGCGCATGGACGATGACGATATCGCTCTTGGCCAGAAGCGTATCGAAGTCGGCGAGCTCCACATCTGCAGGAATATTCGAGGCATGGGGATCGTAGGCTAGCACCCGGCATCCGAGCGCCTGCATTTTCGCGCCGGTCGCACGACCGATGCGGCCAAAGCCAACGATGCCGCAGGCCAGGTCCGAAAGCCTGCGGAGATTTGCCGAAGCCGGGTCCCAGCGCCCGTCGCGAACTTCGCGATCGAAGTGGATCAGGCCACGGGCCCAGGCAATCGCAAAACCGACAGCGTGGTCAGACACTTCTGCAACGCAATAATCGGGAACATTCGTGACCCATATCCCCCGCTCCGTCGCCGCCTCGACTGCAATATTGTCCAGGCCAACTCCGAGACGAGCGACGATCTTGAGGTTAGGAGACGCAGCAATTGCCGTCTCGCTGACTTGAGCCCAGCAGGTCAGAATCGCGTCCGGCTGATGCTTTGCAGCCAAAGCGTCGATCTCAGCAGGCGGAGATGGCTCGGCCGGACCGCTGACGAGGATGAACCCGGCCCGCTCGATTACCTCCCGCTCCACTTTGTCATCCGGCCAGGCGTAGTCCGTCAACAGCACGGTCCGTGTCATGAATTTCCTCCCAGTTTGTGCGAACGTTAGCGCGGCAATTTTATCGAGGTCAAGAAAAATAGGCTTACGCCATCCGCATTGGCGCTCGTTACCCGCTGTTTCGCAGCCCTGCTGCAATTCCATTGATGGTCAGGTGCAGCGCCTCTTCAGTGTCCTGATCGCCTTCTCCGGCACGGTGGCGGCGAAGAAGGTCGATCTGCATGTGGTTAAGCGGATCGAGGCAAGGAAAGCGATGATGGATCGACTGCTTGAGTGCCGGATTATTCTCAAGCAGCGAGGCCTGATCCGTTATGGAAAATAGCGCAGCTGTCGTCGCTTCCCATTCGTCTTTTATGCGTGCGAAAATTTTCTCATGGGTGGATGCATCAGGAGTGAGGCCCACATACCGCGCCGCGATCGCCATGTTGGTCTTGGCCAACACCATCTCCATGTTCGCAATGAGTGTCTGGAAGAAAGGCCAGTCCCGGTGCATTCCCTGAAGAATTTGCAATCCGTCGCGGTGTCCGGCCAGCCATTGTCGCACGGCCGAACCGAATCCAAACCAACCCGGCAACATCATGCGGCTCTGCGACCAGCCGAACACCCAGGGTATCGCACGCAGGTCTTCGATGCGACGTGACGAGTTGCGTGAGGCTGGGCGGCTGCCAATGTTCAGTTTTGCGATTTCGCCGATGATCGTTGCTTCCCAGAAGAACCGCTCAAATCCCTCAGTCTCGTAAACCAAACGGCGATAGGCGCCAAAGGCCAGGTCGGACAGTTCCTCCATGGCGCCAAGATATTCGGGATCCGGCTCTTGCGCGTCGGAAGGCAGCAGGGACGCTTCCAGCGTCGCGGCTATAAGAAGTTCGAGATTCCGACGACCTAGTGCCGGATTGGAATATTTCGCCGCAATGACTTCACCTTGCTCCGTCAGCCGGATCGATCCGGCAACCGCGCCAGGGGGCAGGGCGGTGATGGCTTCATAGCTTGGGCCGCCACCGCGGCCCACGGAGCCGCCGCGACCGTGAAACAAGCTGAGGCGAACGCCTTCACGCTCAAAGAGCTGGATGAAGGACGTTTCTGCCTTATAAAGTTCCCATCCCGAAGTCAGATAACCGCCATCCTTGTTGCTGTCCGAATAGCCGAGCATAATTTCCTGTTTGCCGCCGAGCGCTTCCACATATGTCCGATAGGCTTCGACGGCCAAAACTGTTTGCATCACGTCATGCGACCTTCGAAGATCCGAGATCGTTTCGAAAAGCGGTATGATGTTGATTGACGCCGCTTCGGGCTCATCGGGCCGGAACAGCCCCGCCTCACGGAACAGGACCATGACCTCCAGAAGGTCGGAAGGGCTTCCGGCCTTCGAAATGATGTAATTGGGGATGCTGACGCGGCCATAGTGCTTATGGGCTTCGGCAGCTTCCCGCAGAACGGAAAGCTCCGACGCCGTCTCGGCCGAATAAGTCCTGAGCGGTGTCATCAGCAACTGGGAAGACCGTAGTTCCTCGGTGAGCAAGCGGATCTTATCACTCTCGGCTAACGCCTCGTAACGTGTGCCAGGCCGCACGTTCTCGAAAAGCTCATGAACAACCCGTTGATGAACCTCGGAATTCTGTCTCAAATCCAGACTGACAAGGTGAAAACCGAAGACGTCTACGGCGCGTTGGAGCCTGCGCAGTTTTCCGGTGGCGATCTTTTCTGCGCCATTGGCTGCCAGGGATTTGCTGATCGTCGCCAAGTCTTTGGCGAATTCGGCAGGGCACAGGTAGGAAGGGGCGGCCGCCACAGGTTCGCGAACCAGTTCCGTGCTGCCGAACTTACGTGCCGTGGCCGACAGGCGAGCATACATGCCCGATATCGCCAGGCGATATGGCTCGTGTCGGCGCCGCTCCGATCTGTCGGGGGAGTCGGTCGCGAGGCGCTGAAGCTCCTGCGAGACTTTCACATACCGGTCATCCAAGGAAAGTTCGGCGCCAAGGCTATGCAGTTCGCCGAGATAGAACGAGAAAACTCTCTCACTCTGCAAGCAGAGCGCCTCCCTCAGGGTTTCACCGTTAACATAGGGATTGCCATCCCGGTCGCCACCGATCCAGGAACCCATGCGCAGGAATGGCGGCAGCGCGCCCTCGCCGAAACTCCAGGGGGAGTCTCGCAGCTGATTTTCGAGAATCTCGTACACCTCCGGGATCACCCGGAAAATGGTGCTGTCGTAATAGGACAAGCCATTGAGGATTTCATCCACGACTTGAAGCCGCCGCCCCCGAAGGCTGTTCGTTTGCCAAAGCGTCGTCGTCGCCCTCTCCAAATCCTCCTTATGCCGACCTATCTCCTGCTCAATCAGGCCGGCTTGGTCGAGCTCAGTCAGGCATCGTGCAAGCTCCTGCTCGATTTCGATAACGCTCTTCCGCCGAACCTCGGTGGGGTGCGCTGTGAAAACGGGCGAGACGACCGCTTCAAGAAGCAGTTTGCGGATATCTTCCGCCTCTACCCCCGCCGCAGCCAGAACGGAAAGCGATCTGGCAATTGTTCCCGGCATGGCAGGTTCATGATCGACGATGCTGAAGCGCTGCATCCTGGCTTGGTGTGCGTCTTCGGCAATGTTCACGAGTTGAGAGAACTGGCTGAATGCGCGGATCACGCGCTTGAGGGTCCGGGGAGGCATTTCTGCACAAAAGAGGGCGAGCTTGTCGTTCAAGTGCCGGCCGGTCTTTCTATGGCCGGCAACCGAGAGAGTGCGGACCTGCTCCACGATCTCACGGGCCTCCTCGCCGTCGCTTGTTTCGATAGCCTCGCACAGCAGGCGGCCGAGCAGCCGAACGTCCTTCACCAGGGCCCTGCTGGCCATCAGGCGTTTCCCCTGCATGCTTGCTTTGCGTAATTGAAGGTGCAAATGTGCATTCCTTGTGCTAACGTTAGCATAAATTGGCAGGATTTAACCGAGGAGTCAAGCAACACGCGCAAACGAACATGAGCGAGAAGCCGAACGAGCGACGAAGCCCCTGACGATATTCCAGATTATCGAAGGTGTCTCAGGTGCGGCTTGATCAACCGCCGCCATCTGCCGATCCGCCTTCCTGGTAACGCGCGACCTCGTCCAGCAGCCATGCGCGGAACGCCACGACAGGACGGAAGTCCTTCCTGCTCAGAGGCGCGACCGCATAATAGGCGCTGGTGCTTTTGACCTGATGTGGAAAGGCTTGAACGAGCTGGCCATTTGCGAGTTCGGAGTCGATGAGGAAAAGCGGCATCAACGCGAGCCCCAGTCCGGCAATGCAGGCTTGGGCCACGTTGCTGAACTGTTCGAACCGCATGGCCTGCGATGGGGTGCCGTTAACCTGGAGGCTTTCAAAAAAATGGCTCCAAGCCCCGGGACGGGACGCCATCTGCAGCAGCGGCAGGCGAAGCAGATCTTCGGCCCTCACGATGGGATGTGAACTGAGAAAAGACGGGGACGCGATCGGTGCAACCATCTCTTCCATAAGAAATATGCTTTCCGTACCGGGCCAATCGGGCTGGCCGATATGAATCGCCATATCTATGTCGTCGCGGTCGAAATCGAACACGCCTATGCGCGTGGCGAAGTTCAACGTGATCTCCGGGTGTCTAGCGACAAATCGCGGAATGCGTGGCATCAGCCAGCGGGTGCCGAATGTCGGCAAGATGGCAAGATTGAGCTGATCGCTATGTTGTTTGGTCATGGCCTGCAGCGAAGCGGAACGGATTTCCGCCAAAGCGCTGGCAATAGCCCGGGCATAGTCTGTGCCCGCCTCCGTGAGGTTGACGCCACGGCTAGTGCGCTCGAACAGTAAAACGCCGAGTTGTTCTTCCAGCGCTGCGATCTGCCGACTGATCGCTCCCTGCGTCAGGGAAAGCTCCTGTGCTGCCGCAGAGAAGGTGCCCAGCCGCGCGACGGAATCGAACGCTGCGAGAGCCGAGGTGGAGGGAAGGAGCCTTCGCGAGAGGTTTGCCATGCGCTATTACTATAGCTCATAGGCCGATGAGTAAACCTCGCTTTCTCAGTCGTGAAAAAACAGCTTTAATTCCGTCAAATTCGAACTGCCAAAACCTCAACGGGAGGACGACGATCTTGGCCTTTTCTTGGAACGACCCTTTTCTGCTCGACGACCAGCTGACCGAAGATGAACGGATGATCCGCGAGTCCGCTGCGGCTTTCGCAGAATCTGAACTCTTGCCGCGCGTTGAGGACGCCTATCTCGAAGAAGCGACCGACCCGGAGCTGTTCAGGTTGATGGGGCGGACGGGCCTTCTTGGGGTGACGCTGCCTGAAGAATACGGGGCCGCGAACGCATCCTACGTTGCCTATGGTCTGGTCGCCCGCGAGGTCGAGCGTATCGACTCCGGATATCGTTCGATGATGAGCGTGCAGTCCTCGCTGGTCATCTATCCGATCTTCGCCTACGGCTCCGACGAGCAAAAGAAGAAGTATCTGCCGGGCCTCGTTTCGGGTGAACTGATCGGCTGTTTCGGCCTGACCGAGCCCGACGCGGGCTCGGATCCCGGCGGTATGAAAACCCGTGCCGAGAAAATCGAGGGCGGCTACCGATTGCGCGGCTCGAAGACGTGGATCTCGAACTCGCCGATTGCGGATGTCTTCGTCGTCTGGGCAAAATCTGAGGCTCACAACAATGAAATACGCGGCTTTGTTCTCGAAAAGGGCATGAGGGGCCTTTCGGCTCCAAAAATTGGTGGCAAGCTTTCGCTGCGCGCCTCGATCACGGGCGAAATCGTGATGGACGGTGTCGAAGTCACCGAGGATGCGCTTCTGCCCGGCGTTTCCGGTCTCAAGGGGCCGTTTGGCTGCCTCAACCGCGCCCGTTACGGCATCTCCTGGGGTGTTATGGGAGCTGCCGAGGACTGCTGGTTCCGCGCTCGTCAATACGGCCTGGACCGCAAACAGTTCGGGAAACCGCTAGCAGGGATGCAGCTTTATCAAAAGAAGCTCGCCGATATGATGACCGAAATCACGCTCGGACTGCAGGGCTCGCTTCGCGTTGGCCGGCTGATGGATGAGCACAAGATGGCCCCGGAAATGGTCTCGATCGTCAAGCGCAACAACTGCGGAAAGGCGCTTGAGATGGCGCGGCAAGCCCGGGATATGCATGGCGGCAACGGCATTCAGATCGAGTATCACGTCATGCGCCACGCGCAGAACTTGGAGACGGTCAACACATACGAAGGGACCCATGACGTCCATGCCCTGATCCTTGGGCGTGCTCAGACAGGCCTCCAGGCGTTTTCCTAATTCCCGATAGTCTATTCGGCACAGGCCGTCCTTTAACCTCCGGATTAACGCGAGGCAGCATGCCTATAGTGGATAAGATTTCTACCGTCGCCGTCATCGGTGCTGGACAGATGGGTACTGGGATCGCGGAAGTCGTGGCGAAACACGGGTATGAGGCACTGATTTACGATCTCGACAAAAGTCGAATTCGCGCGAGCATCGAGGCGAGCGCCGGATATTTCGGGCGCCAAGCGGAAACCGGCAAAATGCCGGGCGAGGCGGTTGAGCAGGCGATCTCCCGAATAAAGGGAGCGTTCTCCCTGTCGGATCTGGCGAGCGCCGATTTGGTTGTCGAAGCGGTGAGCGAGAATGAAGACCTCAAGAGGAAGGTCTTTACGGATGTGTGCACTGTCCTGAAGCCCGACGCGATCCTGGCGACGAACACATCGTCGCTCTCCATAACGCGGCTCGCCGCGTCAACCGACAGGCCCAATCATTTTATAGGGATGCACTTCATGAATCCCGTACCTGTTATGAAGCTCGTAGAGCTGGTTCGCGGCATCGGAACGGATCAAGAGACGTTTGCCATAGCCAAGGATTTCGCCGAATCCATCGGCAAAACGGTCACCGTCTCCGAGGATTTTCCGGCCTTCATCGTAAATCGTATCCTGATCCCCATGATCAACGAAGCGATCTACACCCTGTATGAGGGTGTTGGAAACGTGGAAGCCATAGACATCGGCATGAAACTCGGCGCCAATCATCCGATGGGGCCACTCGAACTGGCGGATTTCATCGGTTTGGACACATGCCTTTCCATCATGCAGGTCCTTCACGAAGGGTTGGCTGATAGCAAATACCGTCCGTGCCCGCTGTTGGTCAAATACGTCGAGGCCGGGTGGCTCGGTCGCAAAGCACAACGCGGGTTCTACGACTACAGGTACGTTCCAGCTCGACCAACTCGCTGATCCCCATCTCATCCCCAACATCGAGATTTATCAGGCATTTATCATGACCGAAGAACACGCAGACGAAAATCGCGAGAGCATGGAATTCGACGTTGTGATCGTCGGCGCCGGTCCGGCCGGTCTTGCGGCGGCGATCCGGCTGAAGCAGGTCAATCCGGAGCTCTCGGTCGTCGTGCTGGAGAAGGGCTCTGAG
>Ga0102593_1000486_pt1 | contig 70466 bp, 59 predicted proteins | sample AraplaCol_mMS_r2_2_FD_76862 | JGI IMG/M metagenome (GOLD analysis project Ga0102593, IMG submission 76862) | Arabidopsis root microbial communities from North Carolina, USA - plate scrape MF_Col_mMS_r2 (SPADES assembly) (version 2) | ecosystem: Host-associated > Plants > Roots > Endosphere... | reverse complement strand
AGGACACTGCCGCATGAATCTCTTCTTTGTTTACCCAGGTCCTCTTCCTCTTTACAGATGCCTGCAAATTGTTTACTACTAACATAAAACTCTCAAGTTTTGTGTATAGTTTTTTCAGGACGGGTCAAATATCGTATAAACCACTATAAAACAAGAGAGGGTGTTTCCAATGAAACACCCTCTTGATTTTATTCACTAGTATTAATCAATGCGCTCTATTAGTCCGGCGATGCCTTGTCCGCCGCCTACACAGGCCGTTACCAGGCCATACTTCTTGTTCAGGCGTTTGAGATCGCTCAGGATCTGAACGGTAAGCTTAGCGCCGGTACAGCCAAGGGGGTGCCCCAGGGCAATGGCGCCGCCGTTGATATTTACGATCTCGGGATCGATGCCCAGTTCACGGATCACGGCTAGGGACTGAGAAGCGAAGGCTTCGTTCAGCTCTACCAGGCCGACATCCTGCAGGGATTTACCAGCGATCTTCAGGGCTTTGGGCACAGCGGCTACGGGGCCTATACCCATGATGCGCGGATGTACACCTGCGGAGGCGCAAGCTACCAGGCGGCCGATGGGTTTGAGGCCCAGCTCTTTCACCATGGTTTCGCTCATGACGATCACGAAAGCGGCGCCGTCGGATGTCTGCGAGGAGTTACCTGCTGTTACGGAACCACCGGCAGCGAATACGGGTTTCAGTTTGGCGAGGGCTTCGGGCGATGTGTCTGCACGAGGACCTTCGTCGGTATCTACGGTGTAGCTGCGTTTTTGTTTTTTGCCTTTCTCATCTATGTATACTTCTTCTACGTTGATGGGGAGGATACCTTCTTTAAAGTAGCCGTTCCGGATAGCTTCGATAGCCCGGTGGTGAGACCTGAGCGCGAATGCGTCCTGGTCTTCACGGGATACATTGAATTCCTTGGCTACTGCTTCGGCGGTGAGGCCCATGCCCAGGTAATAATCGGGCGTGGTGCTGGCTACCGTGTAGTTGGGAACGGTTTTCCAGCCTACGGTGGGCACCAGGCTCATGCTCTCGGTACCACCGGCAATGATGCAGTGGGCCATGCCTGACTGGATCTTGGCGGTAGCAATGGCGATAGTTTCGAGGCCGGAGGCGCAGTAACGGTTAACAGTCATGCCGGGAATACCTTCGCCGAGGGCTCTTACAGAGATCATGCGGCCAATTTGCAGGCCCTGTTCGGCTTCGGGAACGGCGTTACCTACGATGAGATCGTCTACGCGGTGGGGTTCCAGCTGGGGAACGCTTTTCAGCAGCCCGGTGATGACGTCTACGGCCAGGTCATCCGGCCGGTAAAAGCGGAATCCGCCGCGTTTGGCTTTGCCGACAGCGGTACGGTATCCTGCGACTATATATGCTGTTTCCATGCTTTAAGCTCCTTTTTCCAGAAAAAAAGTCCGGTTTTTTTATTTAAGTTAAATAACTTTTGTGAAATTTAGATCAACGCATTAAATTTGCAACCCTGTTTGAATGGAAACGGGAATTTAAGACTCTGTAGCTCAGTTGGTAGAGCAGCTGACTCTTAATCAGCGGGTCTAGGGTTCGAGTCCCTACAGGGTCACTAGTGGTAAAGGGTTTCAGATTTTAGGATCTGGAGCCCTTTTTAAATTTTGCAGAAAGCCGGGCACATTACATTGTGCCCGGCTTTCTAATTTCATACGCTACACACAGGCGTCCGTATCGCAGGCCGGCGCTCCTGAACACTTATAGAAGGTACAAGTGCAAACACTGACACCATTGGTAGGGGCTTTATTACCATCTACAGGCGCCGATTGAATAGAAGCGCTCAGGTGAGCGATCTTGATCTTGCCTAAAGTCAGTTTCTTTTCCGTTCTTTTTTTCATGATGCGAAATTTAAGTTAGAAAATAAACCATATCTGGCTGTTACTTAAAGGTAACCAGAAATCTGGCAGCCCTTTTCATGGTAAAAGGGGATTTTATCGCCTTCAATTAGCAGCCTGTCCCCATCAACTTTATCCAGCTTTTAATAAAGATGCTACTTACCAGGTAAGATTGATGACACCTGACAAAGCCATGTGTGTTTAACGGTTCCTCATATTCAAAAATGGGTTTTGATGAGATATGCTTCTGATTATTTTGCAGGTAAAAAAGGGTATAGTTATTATCTGATTTGCAGAAAAGAATCGTTTCTGGTATAAGTACCTTAGTATGGGCGCTGTCTTAATTTTTCTGATCATTCATCTTTTTTGATTCATCTATGACTGCCTGGTTAACCTCTTTTATCCTGTCCAGCTGCATCTTTTCCACTTTCCTGTCATAAGTCAGCAGACCGTTCACTTCGTGCTCCACATCTGTTGTTTGTGTATAAATCGCTACACTCAGCCCTTTGTACTTCATGAGCTGCTCTACCTGGTCCATTAAAAGAATGTAGCGGTCTGTGAGCGCTGTCTGGGTAGGCTCATAAGCATAAGCATTATTCTCAACAGGCCACATATGGCCGCGGACAAACAATCCAACGCCGCCAAATTCACCTAGCGAGGCTGCACGCTTATCGTCTGGTACGGATGCTTTGTATGGGCCTACGTAAATATGGGTATCTACATAATCCCCGTTTCCCGGATCGCCGTAGGGCTTTTGATAGTCTGGATTATTATTAAAGCCTGAATTGCCGTTCACCAGGCGGGAGGGATCATAGGCTTTGACCCAATCCGTAATTTCTTTCACATCGAATGCGCCCCAGTTCTCGTTAAAAGGCACCCAGGTAATGATGGAGGGTGAATTATAATGTTCATCGATGATTGCTTTCAGTTCCTGGCGGAATACCTTCCGGGTAACCGCTGTATCTTCATGCTGATACCAGATAGCGGGCATATCCTGCCAAACCAGCAGCCCAAGTTTATCCGCCCAGTAGTAAAAACGCTGGGGTTCGGTTTTCATATGCTTCCTGATAAGGTTGTATCCCGCTTTTTTTGTGTAGGAAATATCGGATTTCAGCGCTTCTTCTGTTGGCGCTGTCAATACGCCATCCGGCCAGTACCCCTGGTCTAAAAGTCCGAGCTGCATAAGAAATTTGCCGTTTAGTAGCGGCCTTACAACACCATTTAGCTTAGCAAGCCTTATATCGCGCATGCCGAAATAGCTCTTCACCTCATCTGCAACACTACCATCGGAATTGTACAATGTTAGCTTAAGATCGTATAAAAAGGGCGTATCAGGCGACCATAATAAAGGCTTTTCAATAGGCAGATAAAAAGAGGCGCCCGCCGCAGCGTCTGCCCGGGAAACCGTTTTATGGCCATCGGAGGCCACTGCAACTACTTTATTCGCCTTATCACTGCTAACGAGTACTTTTAGCCGCTTGCCGTCAACATCAGGCAATAAGCGGATGCTTTTGATATAATTGTTGTTTACGGGCTCCAGCCACACCGTTTGCCATATTCCTGAAGTAAAGGTATAGTCGCCGCGGGGACCATTTTTTCCGGAGGGTGTTTTCCCGTCGTTCAGGTCCTGTGCTGCAACAATGAGCGTATTGGACCCATTTTTTAAAAACGGGGTGATATTGAAACTGAATGCATCGTAGCCTCCTTCGTGGCTACCGGCCTTTTTCCCATTAATGAACACGGTAGCGCTATGATCAACTGCGCCAAAATGCAGGATGAGCTGTTTACCTTTCCAGGCCGCCGGGATCTCAAACGTTCTCCGGTACCACATATTTATTTCCTGCTTCCGCTGAATGCCAGATAAAAAAGATTCGGGACAATATGGCACCGATATTTTTTCATGAACACCCTCAAATGAAGCGGGCGTTTGCGGATGAAGCGCAGCAGGCGTTCCTTTACCGCCCAGGTAATCCCATTTTCCGTTCAGGCACATCCATTGGTCCCTTTGTAACTGGGGCCTGGGATATTCCGGTAAAGGAACAGCCGTCTGCATTGCTTCATTTGTCCATGACGTAGGCAGTTGTGCAACCTGCGCTGAAACATTAAAATACCGGGCTACGCAAAGTGAGGCTACTAATAGGATGCTACAATAATTCATACTTAAACTATTCCGTTATAATACGAATATTTTCACTCTTTTTAAGCTTCTATCAACCCTGCTCTTTTGAACCCTATTATTTCTTTTTTTTCCGGATTAATAGTTCTCTCTTTCTGGTTGCTGATCTCTGCAAGCGTCATTGGCTGCTGTATGATCGTGTTGTAGCCCAGATGATCGCTGAGGCGCTGCGCCTTATCAGCCGGGAGCTTGCCGAATTCATGCCTGGCAATCAGGCGGCCTTTTCGCAGCAGGGCGCTATCTATCATGGTAAGCGAACTGTTGAAAGTGCAGATCAGCTGTATATTCAGAAAGTCTGCCAGCAAGCCATCTGATATGTTCAGCAGGTTAGATACTGCCGAGCTGCTGTTATGCCTTCGGTCCATGATAATATTCTCGGCATCTTCTATGACCACCACCGTGTTCGGGTTGGCGATCATCAGCTCAATAAAGCCAGGATCCATCAGGTCGCCGGCTGTATTAGGCGATAAGAACAGTACCCTCTTCTTTATTTTCCCGATGAGATAGCGCAGGTAGGTTGTTTTCCCGGTTCCCGGTAAACCGTGTAAGAGTACTATGCCCTTGTCATTCTTCTGGCTCAGTCTTTTGCGGATGATCTCGTCGGTCGTCAGGAAGTCATCCGGGTAGAACAAGGAAAGATCCAGCCGCGTACGTTTGATCTCCATGGGTTTCAAAACGAGGCCCTCCTGCTTTTTAACAATCAGGCTGATCTCAAAAGGCTGTTTGCGTTGTCTCTCTTTATATTGGTTGACCAGGTCCGTAACTTCCTGTACAAAATCGGGCTGGCGGCCATTGTGCAGCATTTCGCAGTAGTCGTCATCAAATTCTACCATGCTGTTATTTTTAAGTATCACGATGGTCCTGTCGAACTGGTACTTCTTTTTTGTGCGCTTATACCAGCGATAAGTATGAATGCTTTCGATCATGCTTTCGTATTTTTCACAGAAAGCAGCAAAGGCTTTTTCTCCATCTACGGAATTCATAAAATGCAGGTCCGGTAGCCGTTGGAATAACTGCAGGTACAGGTTACGTATATCGATGTAGTGGCTGTCGAATAGTTTATCAGCAGCCATTACGGGCTGTGTAAATAAGTTGTCCATTGTGTTTGAGCGTTAATTATAGGGGTATAAATTCCCTGGAGGCGGGGATCTATTTCAACAAGAAACCCCGCTTCCGCGGGGTTCCAGCTAATATTGTTGATGGGAATGTTATCAAGAGAATAGCCAGGAAGCCCCGCAATTGACATAGCGATTAAGCGCTATGCAAGCTTTTGATCCGTTATATTTTTGAAAGCGAGGCATTTTGAATTAGTTTTTGCGCTGCAAACCTATAAAGATGTTTTTTAATGGCCAAATATTTTTTTCAAATTAATTAAACGACTGCCTGTATTCAAGCGGCGTAATATGCATTTTGCTTTTAAACAGTTTACTAAATGACTGAGGATGTCCGAATCCTAATTGGTAGGCGACCTCTGATACGGAAAATGAAGTTGAGCTGAGCAGGTCCTTGGATTTTTCGATGACCTTGTCCTGGATATATTGCTGGGTATTCAAACCCGTTAGTGAACGAAGCATGTCGCTTAAATAGCGGGAAGATAAATTCAACTGATCACTGATATCCTGTACCGAGGGCAGTCCCTTCTTTAAAGCAGTATTGCTATCAAAGTATTCATCCAACAATTTATCGAGGCGGGCTACAATATCATTATTCACTGCTTTACGGGTGATGAACTGGCGATTATAAAAGCGGTTGCTGTAGTTCAACAACAGCTCGATCTGTGTGACCAGGACATCCTGGCTATACGGGTCTATATTGTTTTTCAACTCGCTACCGATCGCCTTAAACAGCTCGCCGATCGTCGTTTTCTCTTTTTTGGATAAGAACAGGGCTTCTGAACTGGCATAGGAGAAAAAACCGTAGCGGTTAATAGATTGACCTAGCGGGTAGTTCCGTATAAAATCCGGGTGAAAATATAATGCATACCCTTCGTAGCTCTCGTCTTCTTCCGGTGAAAACACTATTTGTTTAGGTTTGAGGAATGCCAGTCCACCGTCTTCAAAATCATAATATCCCTGCCCATATCTGACCTTTCCACTAAATTTTGTTTTAAAGGAGATCTTGTAAAAATCAAGACAGATCTTTTGCTTCCTCTCAAACTCATCCAGGTTGACGTCCTTGTAGTTGACCAGCGCAATGAGCGGATGAAAAGAAGTTGAGAGATTCAGGTGCTGCATTAATTGCGAAATACTGCTGAATGTATACATATCTGACAAGTATTAATTTTGCACAGCCGGACGAATAACAATATCTCCTATCTCCACCTCTTTGGGTTGGTTGATCGCAAATATAACTGCCCCGGCAATAGCGTCCGGGCTAATGGCCATCTTATCCATATGTTCGTGAATAGCGGATTGCATTTCCGGATTTTTTATACCGGCCGCCAGTTCTGTTTTGACAAATCCAGGAGAGATGCCGGTGATCCGGATATCTCCGTTGGATTCCTGTCGGAACGTTTCTGCTATCGTACGTACTGCATTCTTCGTGCCAGCGTACACGCCCTGCATCGGCACAATTTTAATCCCGGAAGTAGAGATGATATTGATAATATGCCCTGCGTTTTGCTGCTTAAAAACAGGTATGGCCGCGGCCATCCCGTACAAAACACCCCTCAGGTTAATATCGATCATTTCTTCCCAGCCATCCACATCCAGATCGTCGATCCTGCTGAGCTGGGCCACACCCGCGTTGTTTACAAATACATCCAGTCTGCCGTAAGTATCAACGGCGATCTTCACCAATTGTTCGAGGTCTTGCCTGTTCCTGACATCCACCAGGGCATAGGTAGCCTTCCCTCCTGCTTCTTCAATTTCTCTCCGTACCTTTTCCAGCTGCGCTTCCCTGCGGGCTCCCATTACTACATATGCTCCGTTTGCTGACAGCATTTTAGCGAGCGCTTCTCCAATACCGCTGCTTGCACCTGTGATGGCGACAACTTTACCTTTGATATGATCCTGCATAGCTTTAATTTTTATTTGTTGTGGTAAAGTTCCGGGATAAGCGCAAATGCGAATTAACCGTATTGGTAAATGTTGTAGTTCAATCTGCTTACTGGCAGTGTCATAAGATTGGAATTTCACCCCACGGTACTTTCTAATCTCTTTATTTTACTCATCCAATAGAATTTTCAAAATTGAAAAAAATTCGATAAATTAGTAAACACTAAAAATTCCTTAAGCCCCGAATATCTTGCTGAAGAAAGACACGCGTTAAACCCTTTATTACATGCTGAACAACCACTCCACGGCATAGCGTCCCAAGCTGAAGACAGGAGAGGGCTATTTAAATACTATCCATTATGAAAAAGGTTCAAAAACAGAAAAAACTCCAACTGACAAAGATCAAAGTGGCAAGTTTAACCAAAACAAGAGAAGAAAAAGGGCTCCGCATTTGTGTAACATCCCTCGCTGAGACCAGCTGCTCCACTTGTTCCCGTGCAGAAACGCTTTGTGACTGCATTTAACAGGTGTAAGATAAACAGTCTCAGAGGCTATGATCATGAGTTTTTGAGACTGTTTATCCCATTTATAGTGTTCTTATTTCTCTTTCCCCTCCACCAAAAACTGCCGCATAGCTTCTAACAATGCATCCGAAGTATTGGAATTGGTAAACACAACATACCCCATTTTCAAATCCTTATAGACTTCAAACTTGCATTTGAAATCACCATTATTCCCGCCGTGGCCAAAGGATTTTCCAAAGGGCGTTTCCCGTATCTCCAGGCTGATGCCCATATAGTCAGGTATTTTAGGCTTTTTTTCGCCGGGATCAAATTTGAAATCCGAATGTTTGGTGAACATGCTGTCATAGGTTTCCGGCTTCAGGCCTTTTTGCTCCAGCATGTAAAGCATAAAGCGGGTAAAGATCTTCGCTTCTGTATGCATGGAATAAGCCATGCCCGGAGATTCCGGTAGCTCATCATAGTTGGGCAGGCCGTTGAAGTGACCGTTTGCTACCATGCTACGGAGTGAATCGTTGCGTGAAAAGAACGTATGGTAAAGCCCTATGGGTTGAATCACTTCTTCCTGTAAGACCTGTTCCACTTTCTTCCCGGTGATCTTCTGGATCACCATTTTCAGGTATTCGAAACCTTCGCCGGAATAGCCATAGTCTGTACCGGGGGTAAATTTCAGATCCAGCTTACCATCTGCGTTCATGGAGCGCCAGTTCGGGAAACCCGTGCGGTGGGTCAGCACATGCTTTGCGGTGATCAATTTATAACGCTCATCATAGGCGATATCGGGGTAAGGGAGGTAGAGGTATAACGGCTTGTCCAGATCGATCACACCACGCTCTGCCAGGCGTTGTACAGCAAAAGAGAATACCGGCTTGGTAACGGAAGCCGCTTCAAAGAGCGTATTGCTGTCTACCGGTTCTTTTGTAAAAGTGTTTCGAACACCATAAGTTTGATGATACACCAGCTTGCCATCCTTTATCAATGCAAAGGACACACCGGGGATCTCATAGTATTGCTGGTAGGTTTCGATAAAATGATCGATCTGTTTGGCGACCGCTTCATTAAAGTCAGCCAGCGCTACTCCTTTCTCCGGAAGCAAGTCTGGTGCAGGCGTTGCAGGAAGGATAATTGCTGCAGCTGTTACCATTCCACCGACAGGGGCATTCACGAGGAGCGGCTGTCCCGGTGTAGTGGCATATACGGTATCATGGCGTTGAAAATAAGGTTCAGGGAAATCAATGGCATATTTTCCTGCAGGTACTTTTGCTGCATAGTTACCTGTGCTGTCTACAGCGGTGGTCAGCCAGCATTGCGGATCATCCATATCGATCAGGCGGATGCGCCCGGGAAGTGGTACATTCATTTTATGATCCCATGCTATGTTGCCGGACAGGGTGGAGAGCTTGCCTCTGGCAGGCATCAGGATTACGTCTGAAAGGCTGCGCGGGTTTACATACTTCATGTCGCCGGCGCCCCAGGAATTATAAGAGAAGCTCTTGTCGGCATCCAGATCGAAAGCCTGGAAGTCGATACCGACGGATTTACCCACTTTGAACTGATCGCCCAGCATGATGCGCCACTCGTAATAGCGGGTGGCTCCTTTCTTTACGTAGGCAACTTCAATGATGTTCCATTTTGCGTCTTTTGCAAAAGGATCGTAGTAGGCATTATTTGTATTGCGCAGCTTCTTGCTGTACATAAAGGAAGCCACGCCTGATCCAAAGGGCAGGTGGCGGGCATCGAGGTAGATTTCGAGACCGTCCTGTGAATTCCAGCGGACATTGGCGGAGGTATCTTCTATAAAGTCATCATCTGTTATCTGCAGGGCTACGTATAAGGAACGATCTTCCGCACGGTAGCCTATCCTGAAAGAGCCACTGAAATCAGCTTCGCTGACAGGTCTGGTATCGGATGCGGTTACCCCAAGCTTATACTGCATGATATCTTTGGGCCAGTCGGAGAAGTTACCGTCTACTGTAATCTTTCCCAGTGGGTAGGCATACCCAACGGTGCCGTTATGGGCCAGGAGCTGTTGACTGGCGAGGATATAGCAGGAAAAAAGGATGACGAATCTGGAGGTTAAACTGGATATATGCATAGTTTTAGGATTAATCAAAAAGCGGATCTCTTTTACCAAAACTACGAAAACTGTCCAGCAAAACATACAAAAGGCCCGGTGTACTACCGGGCCCCTGCTTATAGCTCTTATAAAATCATTACTTTACTACAGTAGCTTCCAGTTCCACTTTTAAGGTTTCGTAAAGGACTGGCACCTCGTAGCAGCTGGTAGCCTGCTTAATGCCATGTTTAGCTATCCAATCCTGGAATACATCAAAGTGCTTGAAAAATTCTTCAGAGGAAGTGGTGAGAATATTCAGGCGTACGATATTCTTGTATTCGTACCCTGCCTGGGTGATCACCTTTTCCAGGTTCTGGATGGCCAGCTGTAATTGTGTTCTCATGTCGTCGGTGCTTGAGCGTCCGTCCGGGAGAACGGCTGCCTGCCCTGAAACATACAGTGTGCCTGCTACATTTGTTACTTCAACGGCTTGTACATAACTGCGTTCATCCTGCCACTGCCAGGGATTAGTGATTCGCTTTTCCATATTGCTTTGTTTTATTTATTCTAAAATTTACATAGCAAAGTTGCGAAGCGGATCCCCACCGGGACAGGACCTGGCTCACAATTTTAACGTGATAAATATCACACGGATAAACGGCTGAGAGTTTCGCGGGAAATGCCGAGGTAAGAAGCCAGCAGGGTCTTGTTTACACGCTGCACCAGCGAAGGATATTGCTGCAGAAACTGCTCGTAACGTTCTTTGGCGCTGGTGCTGAGCAAGGACAATATCCGTTGCTGTGATGCTATATAGCTCAGATACGATTTCTCCAGGAAGAAGTGCTCCAGCTTGGGAAGCGCTGCCATTAGCTTTTTATAGTCCTCCAGTGAAATACAAAGCACTTCAGCATCCTCCAGGCAATCTAATGACATGGTAGCGTTTGTTTTTCTGAACCAGGCCTGGTAATCACTTACCCACCAATCTTCCGTAGCGAAGTGCAAGATGTGCTCCTTGCCATTCGCATCTATATGCGAGAGCTTTAAGAGGCCAGACACTACAAAATAAGAATAGTGCACGCCGTCACCTTCCTGGATCAGGAACTGGTGTTTTCTTACTTTCCTGAAAGTGAAGTGTGCACGTATAATTGCAAACTCTTCATCTGTCAGCGGCACTATTTCTTCTATATGTGATCTTAGTTTTTCCTGCATTGATGCTTATTTATGACTGAGGCAAGATAAATAAAATCGGAAATTGCCGGGTCCGGGGCCCAATTTGTCTATTTCACCCATTACTGCTCGGAGACCGGGGCCGACTGGAATAGCTTTGTTCTATCAAATCACTTAAAACCCTACGAGATATGAACTTAAGAACAACAAAAGCAATTTACTGGACAGGCGCTGTATTAACATCATTATGGTTTGGCGCAAGCGGCTTTTTCGAACTGAGCAGGAACCCCATTGTATGGGATATAACAGTAAAACTGGGTTACCCGGCACACTTTATCTACATTCTTGGTGTTGCCAAGCTTTCAGGTATCGCGGTACTTTTAACGCCTAACAGGTTACTGAGATTAAAAGAATGGGTATTTGCAGGGATCTTCTTCGACATCATCTTTGCATTCTTCTCCAAACTGGCAGTACTGGATTTCCCGGCTACCACTGATGCCATCATCGCCTTCACCATGGTTACAGTAACTTATACCATGTTCAGGAAATTATATCCTGCCACTTATACTACTCAATTTAATCCAGCCAATGTTTAAAAAAAGTTAAAACGTATATGATCATGAAAAATAATAAACATACCGGCCGCCGTCGCTTTCTGAGCGCAGCCGCACTGACGATAGCAGCAAGTTTCTTTAGTTTATCAAATCCATTAAAAGCTGAAAGCATGAAAGATACTGATACTGTAAACCAAAGCGCTCCCGTGAGCCACGCCTCATTAGGACCGATCAAACAGATCAAAGCAGGTGTGCTGGATGTTGGTTATGCTGAAGCAGGTCCGGCAAACGGAGCGCCTGTAATCCTCCTGCATGGCTGGCCTTATGATATTTACAGTTATGCAGACGTATCAGCGTTGCTGGCCGCCAAAGGTTACCGGGTATTGATACCTTACCTGCGCGGTTATGGCAGCACCCGTTTCCTCTCTGCCGAGACGCCGAGGAACGGACAACAATCCGCACTGGCAGCAGATGTGATCGCGTTCATGGATGCCCTGAAAATTAACCGGGCTGTGATCGGCGGGTTCGATTGGGGTGCGCGTACTGCAGACATTGTGGCTGCCTTATGGCCGGAGCGTGTTAAAGCCCTGGTATCTGTAAGCGGTTACCTGATCGGCAGCCAGCAGGCCAATAAAGCACCGCTACCGCCTAAAGCGGAACTGTCATGGTGGTACCAGTTCTATTTTGCTACTGAACGTGGCCGCGAGGGTTATGAGGCCAACAGGAAAGAATTCAGCAGGCTTATCTGGCAAACAGCTTCACCAGACTGGCATTTTGATGATGCTACCTTTGACCGCTCTGCTGCTGCCTTTGACAATCCTGACCATGTGGCCATTGTGATCGATAATTACCGCTGGCGCCTGGGGCTGACTCAAGGTGAAGCCAAATATGATGAGCTGGAAAAGAAACTGGCAACAGCGCCTGCTATCACTGTACCCAGCGTGACCCTTGAAGGAGATGCCAATGGCGCCCCGCATCCGGATCCTTCCAAATACGCAGCAAAATTTACGGGTAAATATGTACATCATACCATCACAGGCGGCATCGGGCATAACCTTCCGCAGGAAGCGCCCAAAGCGTTTGCAGATGCGATCATTGAGGCAGATGGTTTTGCTAAATAAGTGATGCTAATGCAGCCCGGTTGGCGAATATCCAAAATGCTTTTTAAAGGCATAGGAAAAATGAGACAGGTCTTCAAATCCAACTTCGAGGTATACGTCAACCGGCTTTCTTCCCTTCTCTCCTATTTCGTAATGTGCTAATTCCAGTCTTTTCTGTGTAAGCCATTTTTGCGGAGAGACATTGAAATGCTTCTTAAAGTCCCTGTTAAAGGTGGAGAGGCTACGGCCGGTGAGATAACCAAACTTTGCCAGGGGCATGTTAAACATAAAGTTCTTTTCCATAAAAGTGACCAGGTCAATTTTGCCGGGCTCCTCAAAGTTAGCCAGCAGCTGGTCAATACCAGGGTCGATTGCCCGCAGGATGCTGATCGCTTCGTTGATCTTTATAGCGGCGATATTCTCCGGGAATGGTTCCTGCATTTCGAAGTAGGGCACCACCGAAGCGAGGCAGCTCTTCAGCAGCGGATGATCGTTAAAAGAGCGGATCTTGCAGGATACCGCTGCCTTAGGCTTTATATCAAGGTTGGCATAAAACGCTCTCAGGCGGTCGGCAGACAGGTGCATGACGACCGTTTTATGCGGAAGGCCGTCTTTGGGGTAGTTGATAACGGTAGCTAACTGGTTCCTTGGGATCAGGAAGATATCTCCCGGTCCGAACAGGTAGCCGGCCTCTCCCTGGATGATCTTTGTTTCGCCGGATATAAACCATACCAGCATGTGTTGATCAAACAGCACTTCTGTTTTAAACGGCTTATCATCATAACAGGAAAGCTTGATATCCGGCGTGATATACTGTGTTTTAAAGTCCATAATACTGCAGCATACTACAAAGGTAAATGATTCGTCAATCAGCGTTGAATACGATGCCGGTCATTTGCTCGCTTAAGTGCCAGAGGCGCTTTGCGTTGGTTTCGTCTAATGAATACGGCAGCACGCCCCTTAATGTGGAAGGATCCTCATGTTTGTGCTCAATGTCTCCGTGGTCCAGCGCTGCAATGTCGGCATCTTCGCAATATACACCTCCTATTCCATTCAGTTGAGGGCTGGTAGCACACCAGATGGTGGTAGCGGCGCCCTGGGACGTGGTTTTCAGTCTTTCGGCTACTTCCGGGCGAATGGCGCCATCCTCACCAACCAGGCCCATTTGCTTAAAGAGCTCTACTGAGGCTTCCCTTCCCAGGTCTGTACCGTTTACGGCGCCGGGATGCAGGGAGTATGAGCGAACATTGGAAGCGCTGCCACGGCTGTCCAGTTCTACGGCAAATAAATTATTGGCTGTTTTTGACTGGCCGTAGCCCTGCAGCGTTTCGTATTCCCGGTGTTCAAAATTGGGATCCTCAAAATTGAAGGGCGCCATTTGGTGACCAAAAGAAGATACGTTCACCACTCTTGCACCATTGGCTTTTTTAAGGGCAGGCCATAGCCTTGCAGTAAGCTGGAAATGACCGAGGTGATTGGTAGCCAGTTGTGATTCGTAGCCACGCTGGTCGCGGCGTAAGGGCACCCACATGATACCTGCGTTGTTGATCAGTAAATGAAGCGGTCTGTTGGATGCCAGGAATTTCTCTGCGAAAGCATCAATGGAGGCAGGGTGCATTAAGTCCATAGGAAGCAGTTCAACGTTAGGTATTCCCGTTAGGTTCTTCTTTGCTTTCTCTGTGTCCCGGGCGGGTACGATCACGGTAGCGCCAGCGGTGGAAAAGGCTTTGGTGGTTTCGAGTCCGATACCAGCATAGCCGCCTGTAATAATGGCTATCTTACCGCTAAGATCGATTCCCTTGATAACATCGTTGACGGTAGACCTGGCGTTGAATCCGGAAGCCAGCGGTTTTTGCAGCGCTCCCTGGTAGTTGTTTTGTTTCATTTTGAAGATCGTTTTGATGAGACAAAATTAGGGAGCCGGCTGATTGACGGCTTTGTTCAGCATGTCATTGTTACTTTGTTTAAAATGTCATCTGTAGCATGTATTTTTATAGCTGTAAATACAGTTTCCATTCAAAAAACGTATAGTATGAAAGCATTCCTGGGTATGGGGCTCTTAGGCTCGAACTTTGTTAAAGCAATGATCCAAAAAGGCAATCAGGTACAGGTATGGAACCGCACCCATGCAAAGGCAAGTGCGCTGGAGGTGATGGGAGCTAAGGCATTTTCAACGCCTTCGGAAGCTGTACGGGATGCAGAGATCATCCATCTTACATTAAAGGATGATCATACGGTAGATGAGGTGCTGGCCATGGCTGCAACGGGTTTTAAACCTGGCGCTATCATCATTGATCATACGACTACTTCTGCTGCAGGGGCTATACAAAGGACCAAAGACTGGAAAGCGCGCGGGTTCACTTACCTGCATGCACCTGTTTTTATGGGACCACAGAATGCATTGGAAAGCACGGGCTTTATGCTGGTGTCCGGCGATCAGGCTGTTATCAGTCAGCTGGAGCCTGAACTGGCGGCCATGACGGGAAAAGTGATCAATTTCGGGGATGAGACAGGGAAGGCTGCAGGGATGAAACTGATCGGGAATCTCTTTTTAGTGGGGATGACGGCTGGCCTGGCGGATGCGCTTTCTTTGGCTAAGGCCTTGAATATTCCGGTAGATGATCTGGCTACGCTGTTTAGTTCCTGGAACCCGGGGGCGGCAATACTCGCGAGGCTGCAAAGAATGACCAGCGGGAATTATGATCAGCCGTCCTGGGAACTGGCGATGGCGAGGAAGGATACGCAGTTGTTTCTGGATGCAGCGGCAGCAGGAGGAAGTGAATTAGCGGTGATACCAGCGATAGCGGCGGAGATGGATAAGTGGATAGAAAAGGGGCATGGGAACGAGGATTGGACAGTGATTGGGAGTGGGAAGTAATCAATGAGTATATTAGTGGTTCATCTCCTTCTTCAACCACTCCATCCCAATCCATTTCACATCACGCTCACTGCTAAAAAAGAAATACTTCCCATCCGGAGAGAAATACGGACAGAAGTCCCTGGCTTTGGTATTTAAACTGTTTCCCAGGTGCGCTGCTTTCAGCCAGCTCTTCTCTCCTTCTTTTCTGGAATAGTAAAGATCTGCGCCGCCAAAGCCATCTTCCCTATTGGAAGATGCAAAAATGATCACTTCTTCATCAGCGGAAATACCCGGATCAAATTCAGATTTTGAAGTGTTTACTGTGGGGCCAAGATTAACAGGTTCCGTGTATTTCTCATTTACCAGTTTACTTACATAGATATCTTCTTCGCCAAAGCCGCCCTTTCTTGAAGAGGCAAAATAGAGATTGCCGTTCTTAGAAAAGGAGATGTAATATTCGCTGCTGTCGGTATTAAGGATCTTCATCTCCTCCGGAGCAGACCAGCTGCCACCAGGCAGGGGCTTTACAAACCAGATGTTAAAATCCTTCAGGGTATCTGACGCGGTGAGTGGCCTGTCTGAAATAAAGTACAGCGTACCATCGGGAGAGAATGCAGGATCAGCTTCTGAGTATTTACTATCCAGGAATGGCACGATCATGGGGGCTGACCAATTGGCGCCTTCATGATGAGTGACATAGATCTTGGTCTGCTTGTTTACTGACCTGGTAAAGTAATAGGACTGACCATCCGGAGAAAAGCAGGCGTTAAAATCCATAGAGTCTGATGAGACGATACCGGGTAAAAAGCGAAGCGCTGCAGAATCAGGAAGTGGTTGCGGATACGGGATACCGGACCCGGACTGTGCACTGCCATACAAAGCAGCAAATAAGCACATGAAGCAAGTGATGGCTACAGATCTCATAGTTTGAAATTATCGGAAGTTCCCGACATACAGACATATAAGTTATACCCATTACTAAGTAACTGATAATTAAATAAGAAGGCCACCTCAAAATAATTTTGAGGTGGCCTCTTGCTGCTGATTTGCTATCAATATAAAGCGGCGGCAGCCTGTTTATCCTTGGTAGATAAAACCGTTGCTCCACTACCGCATTGTCCACCGTTCATGAGAGAATTAGCATCTGTACCGCCTACACCAGGTACCGGTGTGGCAGAAGACTCGCCGATGGCTTGCCAGTTGGTATGCCTGAAGGAAACGTTATGTCCCATTTCATGGCAGATGGTACGGGCACGTTGGGCAAAGCTGTTGCCAGCGATATAGGCCTTATTGATCCTGATCAGGTTACCGGCAAGGCCGCCTGAAGGGAAAGTACCAGCGCCGCAAACACCAGTGCCCAGATTGGCGTCAACGATCCTTACATCGTAAGGGGCAGCAGCTACTACCACCCAGTTAATGTTGCAGTTGGCAACAGCGTTCCACTGGGCAATAGCAGAGTTGATCTCTGACATCATGGAAGTCATGGATGGATCTACGAACAGGCGGATATTAGCCACATTCGCAGGAGAAACCAGGCTGCCGGTATAAAACTGTTCGGTTTTAGGCTTGCCTTGGGGTATCTGCATGTTCTTGGGGAAGCTGATGTCTTCCTCTACAATAAATTCTGTAGGTTTTTCAACAATACTGCTGGCGGGGAATCCCAGCTCTTTAATGTAAGCCAGTACTTTGGCTGCATTGTCCTGCGGGGGAGTGACAGGATCTGCAGGCGCATCGCTTGTTTTACTACAGGCAGTAAAAATGATGATCAATAGGGCTACCAAAGGAAAAAATGTGCTCTTTTTCATGTGAGTTTAGATTTAGGGTGAAATAAAAGAATGGTCAGCGGCGCTTTATCAGGGCCATAGGAAAATTGTTCGTGCTCTCAATAAGGTTTTCGCAAAGCTGCTTTATATCTATCGATAAACGGGATTACAGATTTTGGTATGCGCGATATTACAATGTTCAACTGCTTTCGCGCTGCAGGGGAATTCAGTATATGTATAAATTATTTTTTGATCAGCCTACCATAAAGCGTTCTTCCTGGTGCGTGGCTAAAACAGCGATGGGATCTCCTACTGTCAGCACTCCTGCCCCTTCATGGATCAGGTTCTGTCCGAAAAGGATCTTGTTATTCTTTGAACGATAGGTAGCGAGGGTCTTTAAAGGTTCTTTACCTTTTTTGGCTGTTTGCTGATTCACCGTAGTAAGCACACAACGGGCACATAGCTTTACGCCGTAAAAGTTAATGCCGGCTACCTGGATATGTTTGAGGAGGTCTTCCTGGTAAGGCATGCCACCACTGAAGACTATATTCGGCCTGAACCTGTTCATGGGCAAAGGTTCGGCCATGCGGCTGTTGAGATCATCCAATGAGGCCTGACCGATGAGCAGGAAAGGATAGGCATCTGCAAAAGAAGTAATGAAGCCTTCGGGGGCATAGGTAAGATCTACCTGGCGGCGGGTCGTTTCGGGCATGTGAATCAGCCTGCATTTGAGGCCGGATGCTTCACTGAACCATTGGTCCAGTTCTTTGCTGACGAATACACCTGTGCAGGTATCATTCCAGATCACTACTTCCTCTGCGGAGAGAACAGGCTGTTCAAAGGGAATGTGTACAGCACCTTTATCCGGATGTGTGACCCGCAGGCCATCATCTTCCAAATGAACCTTCAATAAAGCCAGCTGCGGGAATTCGCGCTGGGTAATGAAACAATTCTGTTCATCCACCAGCATCCAACGGCGGTCGTATTGAAGGCCGCGATCAGTTACCAGAGCGGAAGTAAGTGAGATACCGCCCAGTGATTTGATTGGATAGATATTTAGTTCGCTTATAGTCAGCATTGATTAAGCTTGATGTACGGAGACAAAAATATCCTGTTTTTTTGTATCTTCTGTCAATATTTGAACACGTCTCATTAAAACCCTTCCACGAAATGAAACCCAAGAACAGCATCACCCGCCGTCAATTTATTGATTCTGCCGCCAAAGCCTCTCTTGCATTTACGATTGTGCCCCGCCATGTATTGGGCGGTCCCGGTTATATTGCTCCCAGCGATAAGCTTAACATCGCGTATATCGGCTGCGGCACACAGGGATTACGGGAAATGTGCGAGCTGATCACCCTGCCGGATCTGCAGATCGTTTCCGTATGCGATCCGAATAAAATGAGCACCAACTATGTTGACTGGTCGCCTAACGGTATCCGGGATGATATCCGGAAAACTTTAAACGATCCCAACTGGGGCGCATCTTATCAAGGGATCCCCGGCGGGCGTGATATTGGAAAAGAGCTGGTAGAAAAGTATTACAGCAATCAACGCAATGCCGGATACAAAGGTTGTACATCATATGCAGATTTCCGCGAGCTGCTGGAAAAAGAAAAGGATATCGATGCCGTAAAGATCATGACACCGGATCACCTGCACGGCTATATTGCCATTGCAGCCATGAAGAAAGGCAAGCATGTAGTGATCCATAAACCGCTGGCCAACCGCATGTATGAAGCCAGGCAGGTGATAGAGACCGCCCGGAAAACAGGTGTGAGCACCCATCTGCTGGCCTGGAGCAAACGTCCGGGAGCTGAACAGGTGAAGCAGTGGATAGCAGAAGGGCGGATCGGTAAACTGCGCGAGATCCATAACTGGTCTAACCGCCCGGTATGGCCGCAGTGGACGTCCAACCCTGCAGATACCCCGCCCATCCCGGAGGGCTTTGACTGGCAGCTCTGGCTGGGACCTGTGCCTGACAGACCCTATCATCCCAATTATACGCATAATGTTTTCAGGGGATGGTATGACTTTGGCGCAGGCAGCATTGCTGATATGGGACATTATAGTTTATGGCCGCTGTTCTTAACCCTGGGCATCAATACCGCACCTTATTTTGCAGAAGCCTGCGGCACTACCACCAGTGCAATAGACAATCATGTGAGCCACGGCGTACAGAATGATGTAGCCTTCCCCTACTCCTGCACGGTACGGTTCAAGTTCCCGCAACAGGCTACGCTTCCTCCTTTTGAGCTCTTCTGGTATGATGGCGGTATGCGCCCCAACACACCGGATGAATTGGGCAATGGTGTATTAGAACGCGAAGGGATGATGTTTGTGGGAGATAAGGGAAAGATCATTGCTGGTTTCCGTTGTGATAATCCCAGGCTGCTCGGAGAGGCAGGCAATACACCTGCACCGAAAAGACCAGATGCAGACCGCAATGATCAATACTGGATAGATGCTTTTAAGAATAAGACACAATCGCCCGGTAGTTTTCTGTTAGCAGGACCGGTAACGGAAACCATCCTGCTGGGAGGCGTGGCATTGCGATCCAGGAAAAGGCTGGAATATGATTCCCACAATATGAAGATCACCAACGACGAGCAGGCCAATAAATATTTTCACCGTGAATACCGCCCGGGTTGGGAGCTATAATAGTTGGCAGTTGGCAGTACCTGATAATACTGCCGACTGCCAACTGCCCATTGCCAACTGATAACTATTAAGCCGTGGTAAGATCCACCGGCAGTTTATAGATCCTCTTACCAGTAGCGGCATAGATGGCATTGCACAGGGCCGGCGTATAGGGCGGTACTGGTGGCTCGCCTACTCCGGTGGGTTTCTCCTCACTCTCCATGATATGTACATGGATCTGTTTGGGAGATTCGGGCATGCGGATAATGTGGTAAGTGTCGAAGTTGTTCTGCTCTACGGCGCCATTCTTTACGGTGATAGCGCTCTTCAGCGCGATGCTGGTAGAGAACTGCGCACCGCCTTCAAACTGGGACCGGATACGGTCTGTATTGATCGCAGTACCACAGTCTATCGCGTAGTGCACCGTTGGGATGGTGATCCGGTTGTTGCTGTCTACATTTACTTCCACGATGCAGGCTACATATGTTAAGAAACTGCGGTGAGCGGCAAAACCAAGGCCTGAGCCAGCAGGCATTTTTTTACCCCAGCCTGCTTCTTTTGCTACCCTCTCTATTACGCGCTTCATGCGGCCGGTATTCCAGGGATAGGCGGCGATATCTTCGCCATAGTTGGAGTACTTGCCGTTGATGAGCTCTTCGTTAAAGGTGATGTTTCTATCCTCACCCAGCAGGTCGAGCGCATTGGCGATGGCATCCATGCCACGTGCTTCTGCCACTTCATCCAGCATGGTTTGTACAGCGTAGGCTTGCGGAATGTTACGTACGGAGCGCAGCCAGCCGATACGCATGTGTGATGTACAATCGTGCGTTTCTACCTGGATGTTGGGAACATCGTAGGGGAAGTCTGAAGCGCCTTGTCCCAGCTCACCATCGGCAGGCTGGACAACTTTTGCATCAAAAGTGGAGCCGATGGAAGGATAGGCAATATGATGATTCCATCCGCTCAGCTTATTATTAGCGTCGATAGTGGCAACGATGCGTTGTGCGCTGAGTGAATGGTGGAAATCGTGATGGAGATCGTCTTCACGCGTCCATTGCACCCTTACAGGCAGACCGGACTCTTTTGCGAGGAGGGCTGCTTCTACGATAAAGTCAGGTTTTGATTTGCGGCCAAAGCCTCCGCCCAGGAGGGTTACGTTCACTCTTACCTTGGCGGCGTCCATGCCGAGCACTTCGGCGATGGCATCGCGGGCGCCCTGCGGGTTCTGGGTACAGGCCCATACTTCGCAGCTGCCATCTTTTACAACAGCGAGCGCACTGGGTGGTTCTATGGTAGCATGCGCCAGGTGCGGCGCCAGGTACGTATGTTCGATCACTTTCTTGGCGCCGGAGCGGGCTTTGCTAAATTCACCGCGTTTCCTCCTTACCGTACCATCGTGCTTTATTTTTTCTGCCAGCTCTTCCAGCTCTTTGGCGGAATCATAGGTGGCATTGGGACCAAGATCCCATTCCACTTCCAGGGCATTGCGGCCTTTGATGGCTGCCCAGGTATTTTCTGCGATCACCGCCACACCGCTTAAAGGTTTGTGGATGGTAGGCGGATTATCCCCGCCCTTAATAGCGATCACTTTCAGTACGCCGGGGATGGCTTTCGCTTTGGCATCATTGAAGGATTTTATCTTTCCGCCTACTACCGGGCAGTGTTTGATCACGGCTACTTTTGTGTTCTCCACGTTAGCGTCGATACCGAAAATGGCTTTACCGGTTACGATGTCGTGCAGATCATAGATGGGCGTATCATGACCGATCATTTTAAACTGGCTGCGGTCTTTCAGCTTGAGCTGAGCAGGTTTGGGCACTTCCAGCGCGCTGGCAGCTTCTACCAGCTCGCCAAAGGGAATGCTTTTATTGGAGCCTTTATGCACTACCTGGCCGTTCTCTGTATCGCATTCGTCGGGAGATACTTTCCATTGTTTGGCGGCGGCCTGTATGAGCATGTAACGGGCAGCGGCGCCTGCTTCGCGCATGGGTTTGTAGAACATGCGAACGGAGAAGGAACCATCGGTGTTCTGATCGCCGTATTTCTTTTCATCACCTTCTGCCTGTATGATGCGTACCCGGCTCCAGTCGGCGCCCAGTTCATCGGCTACTATCAGGGGAAGGCCGGTACGGATACCGGTACCCATTTCAGAGCGGTGTGCAACGATGACCACCTCACCGTCTGAGTTGATGGTGAGGTACACGTTCGGTGCGAGGCTGGCTACCTTTTTTCCTTTCTCATTGCAGCTAAAGAAGCTGACGCCCAGTACCAGTCCGCCGGCCAGCACGCCGCCTATTTTCAGGAAGTCTCTCCTGGATGCTTTAAACAGCTCGGAGCTAATGTCTTCCTGTACTTCGGTCTTCTTATGAAAAGGTGATGTTATTTTCATTGGTTGCCTTTATTTAAGATGACATTACTGCCCCCGGCTGCAGTAATAATAGCCTGTTTGATACGGTTGTAGGTACCACAGCGGCAGAGGTTTCCCTGCATGGCCTGTTCTATCTGCTGTTCTGAAGGCTTAGGATTGCTTTTCAGTAATGCAGCAGCATTCATGATCTGGCCTGTCTGGCAATAGCCGCATTGCGGTACGATGTGTTTTTCCCATGCCTGCTGTAAGGGGTGGTCGCCATTTTCAGACAGGCCTTCGATGGTAGTGACCTTCCCTTTCCCGACAGCGGATACCGGGACACTGCAGGAACGTACGGCTACATCGTCCAGATGCACGGTACAGGCGCCACACTGGGCCATACCGCAGCCGAACTTAGTGCCTTTCATTCCCAGTACATCCCTTAAAACCCATAGCAGCGGCATGTCTTCCATGACATCCACCTCATGCGTTTTACCATTCACCTGGATTGAGTACTTAGACATAGTTGATGTGTTTGTTAAATAAATGTAAGATGGTTTCCGCATGTGACCAACAAAGCGAATACTAACTTAATAAATAGCGCTTTGGCCACCTTAAAGATGACGGAAAAGGGGCTGGGGGAAGATGAGGGTGAAAGTTGTCCCGATATCCGGTCTGGAGGAGACTTCTATCTTTATATCGTGGTGCTTTGCAATGGTATGTACAATGGATAGTCCCAGGCCATATCCTTCATTCTCCTTCTTCTCCACTTTTTTAAACCGGTCGAAGATAGTGCCTAGTGCCTCTTCGGGGATGCCGATACCGGTGTCGATGATGGACAGTTGATAATTTTTACCGGGAACAAAGTGATCGCAGATGGTAATGCTGCCGGCTGGTTTGTTATAACGGATGGCGTTATTAAGGAGGTTGTAGATCAGCTGGAAGATCAGGTCATGATGAATGCCATGTAAGACAACATCGCGGGAAACGCGCAGGTGGCAGGACAGCTGACGTTCCTGCAGGCGATGATCCAGCTCGTCCATTACCTCCTGTACCAGGGCTTGTACGGGCGCGCTGCCCGCTTTGGGAAACTGGTCGTTCTCGATACGGGAGATCAGCAGCAGTGAATGCACGATCTTCTTAAGACGGTTCAGTGTCTTCATCATATCCATGATCTTGCGATACTGCTCTTCCGGCAGCTCATCATCCACCATGATGTTCTCAAATTTACTCTGCAGGATACTGATAGGCGTCATCAGCTCGTGCGAGGCATTGGAAGTAAACTCCCGTTCCTTTTCAAATGCTTCTCTTACCTGGCCCATGAGGGCGGTGAGGGAACTATCGAGGTATTTGAAATCCGAGGTAGATGTGTGAACAGCCGGAGGGATATCCCGGAAAGGGAAACGCGCTTTCAGCAAGCGGTTCCTGATGATGACAGACAAAGGGCGCAGCAGCAGGCGGGTATAGACCAGGTCTATCACTATTGAACTTACGATCAGGGCGATGAGCACATACAGGGCCATGCGCTGCAATGGCTGGTTATACTGGCCGATGGTGGCGGTTGTTTTACCTACTTCGAGAAAATAATTCTTTTGTTTATAATTGAAGGTGTGGCTCAGGACCCGGTAGGTGAGCGTATCGCCTTCCACTACCCTTTGCAGCGTAGCGATGGTATCCCGGAGGACGGTTGGACCAGCAGGCTCAAGGGAGATATACTCCTCTTTCAGCATGGTATAGCTGCCATAGCTCGGCTCGCCCTGCAGGTAGGCATCTATCCCGCTTTTGCTGATCACGTTCAGCACTTTCCGTTTCTGCTGCTTCAGGTAGTAGTCGTTGTACTGGTAAGCAATCCTGTTTACCAGGAAGGGCAGCAGCCATACGAAAAGCACGACGATGCCCAGCTTGGAAAGTGTAATAAACAGTGTGAGTTTGGTAAAAAGCTTCACCTTCAGATCTTTACTTTATAACCTATGCTGCGTACCGTCTGGAGCCACTCTACTGAAGACCAGGCGGATAATTTTTTACGGATGTTCTTGATATGCACGTCGATGTAATTAGAATCATAATCTTCATCAGCGTAGTTACCCCAAATGTGCTCGCTTAGCTGCATCCTGGTGATCGGCCGGTTCTTGTGCAGCAAGAGGTAGCTCAGCAGATCAAACTCTTTCCTGGACAGTTCTATTTCCGTATCGCTGTTATAGATGACTAGTCTTTTGTTCAGGTCTACCCTGAAATCACCGATGGGGATCGCTGCATCCTGGAGGCCGAATTTACGCCGGGCCACCGCCTGCATTCTCGACTGCAGTTCCAGCAGGGAGAAGGGTTTGGGCAGGTAGTCATCGGCGCCGAGGTCGAGGCCTTTGATCCTGTCTTCCAGCTGTCCGCGGGCCGAGAGAATGATGCAGGAAGCATCCGGGCAGTGCTTCCTGGCCTCCTGTAAAAGCAGGAGCCCATCTTTATCCGGCAGACCGAGGTCCAGCAGGATGAAGTTATACTGGTTGTCTTCCAGCTTCTCCAACCCCTGTTTAGCGGTGTAAGCCAGGTCGCATAAATAAAATGCCTTCTTCAGGAAGGCCTCCATTTCAGCGGCCATTGCTCTTTCATCTTCTACGATCAGGACTTTCATATATCATGCCCGGTTTGCTGTCATCAGAACTGATAATAAAAACTACAATTTACAAATGAGTTCAGCTTTCCTGCGCCTGTTTCTGCTTTGGAACTCAATAAGGAGGCCTGGTAAGCTACTTCCAGCATATAATGCGAACGGTTATACGCCAGGGGCAGCTTCAGGTTATAAGACAGCAGGTTGAACTGCGTGGTACTGGTAGTAGTAGTTTCGTTTCCGGTTCTTGTTCCCCCGATATCGCCGATACCTGGCAGCGGCACGATGCCCAGGAGGCTGTCGCGCAGCAGCTTTTCTTTGATGTAGGTCTGGTAAAAGCGCTGTGTACCACCGATAACTTCTATCGAGGGAGTGAGCGTGACCAGGTCCTTACCTTTAAAGATACTGCCCAGGTTGATCTGCTTTTCTGTACTGAGCGTAACGAATACGTCCTGTTGCTGGCCGAAGTGATAATCCACATTCACGCCGGTGCTCATCCAGTATTCATACTTAAGGGATGCACTGGCATTATCCGGGTTAGCGGCCTGCAGAAAAGGAGAATTTTTCGGAAAGAAAGTGTGGCTGTAGCTAAGATCTGCTGTGAGCTTTTTACTGAGGTTGAAAGCGAAACCAATGCCAGCGGCGGTGGCGGAGACCACCCTGCCGGAGTCATTCAACAAACGGTACCCGGTACCGGTGAAATAGAGGCCGAAGGGAAGGCGGAGCGAAGCGCTGGCCGCAATGTAAGGCATGCGTTCTTCTGCTTTCTGGCCGTAGTAGCTGACATCATTGGCGTAGGTGGCCCCGGCTGTCAGTGTAATTTTTTTAGTGTCCCCAGTTGTAGTATCGGTTTGTGAAAACGCCGGCTGACTGCATAGCCATGCCATGAGAAGCGTTACAATGTATTTGCCCATATTGTATTTCTTTACTAGAGGGTTAAACCCACTTTAGGCCGGATCACTTTAGGTTTGATGACCTTAATAGGCTTAACCGGTATCGGCACAGGCACCGGAACAGGTTTTATTTGTCTGCGTGATTTTGGCACTTCTTTAATAATCTCCGGCGCCTTTACCTCCTCCTGTACATCGCCTGGTTTTGCCTGGGCGGGTATGGTATCTGTGGGGGGAGGCACACCACGCGTAAAACCTGCAAGCGGCTTGCCGATTGCCAGTATCATGATGAATATTAGCTGGTATGTAAGAAATTGCTTCATTGAGATAAAAATACAGGTTTTTGCCGCTGTCCGTTCCGACAAAAACCCGTATTCTATAAATTAAAGGCCTTTGAGCCCAATTGCTCCGGAGCTGAGTGCATTGACTTTCACCGGGGCCGCTTTTATTTTCAGCGAGTTACTGACTGCGCTGTTTGCATGCAGGGTGCTGCGGGCTGCCGTTGCTGTTACATTGTTCACTTGCTGAACAGCCACTTTGCTGGTCTGCACGGTTTGATCCTGCAGTTGATCAGTTGTCGCTTTCACCGCTGCTACGCTGCTTTTGGCATTGTTCTTTACCGCGCTTTCAGCCGCGGCTGCTGCGTTAGGATCTACTGTTACAGCGCTCTCCTGCCGGGCAGCGGCCTTGGCCTGTACATTAGCCGGCTGCTTGTTTTCAGCAGCATTTACCTGGGTATTGCTGCTTACTTTTACCTCTTGTTCCTGTTTTACACTGGCTGTCTGAGCAAATGCTGCGCCAGAAATGAACAAGGCGGCAATCATTAATCCTTTTGTTTTCATAATCAAGCTTTTTGGTTAAAATTTTATGATGATGGAACAAAGCTAGACCCGGAAGATGAAGAGAAAATGAAAAGCGGGAAAGTATTTATCTTTATTATATAAACCACCCCATTATGGATGCCGAAGCATTGAAAGCATTACAGGCGCCGCTGAAAGAACAGTACAGACAAGATCCATCCGCCGCCGTCATTACGTTAAAAGCAGCAGGGAAAACAGGAGACCAGATCTCCTGCAAAGTAGACACCGGGAGGAAGCTGGTAGAAGCAGGGCTGCACCCTGCCACCGGGGGCACCGGGTTGCTGGCTTGCTCGGGAGATTTACTATTGGAAGCATTGGTAGCCTGCGCAGGGGTTACCTTAAAAGCAGTGGCTACGGCTATTGGTGTGGTGATCAATGAGGCTATTGTGTTGGCAGAAGGAGACCTGGATTTCAGGGGGACGCTGGGAGTGTCAAAAGAAGTACCTGTTGGATTCAGCACTATACGCCTGCAGTTCATTGTTGACAGCCCGGCATCTTCAGAACAGCTGGAGAGCCTGTTGAAGCTGACGGAGCGGTATTGTGTGGTATATCAGACCTTAAAGGCGGGCGCGGTGATGCAGCATAGTATGAGCCGGATGGAGGCGCAATAAAAAACCCCACTCCCGTATGAAAGTGGGGGTTGTAATTATACAGGAACAATGAAAAATATTGTTATTGCAGCAATTGCTGCTTATACACGCCGAATGTATGGATCGCGGGACAAGCTTTGCCTGCGGTAATCCGTAAACGTACATGCCGTGCGGTTACCGGTTTGAATTTCAGCAGCCATTTATAACCGATGGTTTGCTTACCATCTGCTTCCGGGATGGTTGTCCAGTCTTTACCATTCTGCGAATAATCTACAGACCAGCCGGTAGTACGATGACCGAGCTCAATCACTTCCTGCAGCATCAGTACATCAAATGTTTTCTTAGACTTTAGATCGAAGGTGATGGTATCGGTAGTGAAATTGTCTGTTGTGGCGTAGTAGGTGGTTTCCTGGTTGTCTACCATGTTGGAGGGCTTATATTGTCCGCCACGCGGGTGCAATGTTTTGATCGCTGCGCCTGCGGCAAGGTTAGTTTTGAAGGTGCCGTTGATGAGGGCACGCAGGCTATCTGTTTTTGCTGCGTCTATATCCGAGATGAGACCTTCTTTGTTAGGCGGATAGTTTAGCAGCAGTACGCTGTTACGCCCAACGGAGTTAAAGTAGATGTCCCACAGGGTAGCGAGTGTTTTTACCTGTGTGTCTTCTTCCGGATGATAGAACCAGCTGGGGCGGATAGAAACATCTACTTCAGCAGGAATGTAGGCAGTGCCGTCTACTTCACCGTGATTCAGTTCATTGATGTGAGACTGTTCATCGCGGATGGAGGAAGGGTTGATGGTGGACCAGCAGGGATCGCCTGAGATGCCGGATTCATTGCCCATCCAGCGGCAGTCGGCAAAGCGGTAAGAGTTCTTGGTGCCAAAGACCACACAATTGGGTTGGAGATTGCGAACAGAATCTGCCCAACGGGTATAGAAGGCGGTGGTCAGTTTATCGGCACCAGCGCCATCCCACCATATTTCCCAGATAGGGCCGTAGTTCCTTAAGAGTTCCGAGAGTTGATCGGCATAGTAGTCGCTGTAGTCGTTGGTGCCGTAGCGGGAATCGTGGCGGTCGTGAGGGCCGAGGTAAATGCCTGCTTTTATACCGGCGGCTTTGGCGGCATCTGTGAATTCTCTAACCACATCACCTTTGCCATCTTTCCAGGGGCTATTCTTGATGGAATAGTTGGTGTGGGCGGTGGGCCAGTTACAAAAACCGTCTGCATGTTTGGCAACGAAGATAGCGGCCGGGATACCGGCGTTCTTCAATACTTTCATCCATTGGTTACAGTCTAATGCAGCAGGATTGAATTGTTGCGGACTGGCAGTGCCATCGCCTTCATTTACATTGGTGAAGGTGTTCATGCCGAAGTGGAAGAAGGCGATCATTTCGCGGTGGTACCATTCGATCTGACGGGCGTTGGGCACAGGGCCTACCGGTGCCGGGGCCGTTTGTGCAGTAAGCGCCAGGGGGACCAGTGTACCAATGATGGTTATCCACGATCTTAATTGCGATACAGTTTGTCTGATATTCATGTGTGCAGATGATTTTATAAGTTATTGTCAAGCGGGTCAGCCGCTTTGATGGTGAATGAAATACTGGCTGGTTTGAAAGGTATCTTGTAAACCGGCAGTGGATCAGGCCCACAGCTGGCGTTGCCGAGGCCCTGTTGCGTATAGTCGAGGCTCAGTACTGTTTCCCTGCGAGGTTTCAGCTGGTAGAGATGAGCGGCGTTGTGCAGGTCCTGGTCTGAGTAATGCAGGGTGGTGAAGCTCAGGCGGCTATGGGCTACGATCAGTGCGCCCTGGTTGTTGTTGTCGGATATTTTTACCCAACGTATATCTTCGCGATTGCCCATGCCTTGCGGGCGTTCGTATGGCTCCAGCATTTGCGATACGGTGGAGTGATAGCGGCCAATGGCGGCAGACTCTTTTCTGTCTGCATAGTTTTCGTGAGGCCCTCTGCCGTACCATTCTACATTCTCCAGGCCGCCTTCGAGAAGCATGCTGAGACCAAGACGAGGGATGTCAAGACCCTTGTCGCTGGGAAGAAAGGACGCGTCTACACGGATATCACCATTGCCGGAGATCGTGTAGGTTAGTGTTGTTGTTACCTTAAACCCCGATCTTGTCAGGGCATCGGTAATGGTAGACAGCTTTACCATTTTAGGAGTTGCTTCCTGAACGGTGAATGATCTCAATATATATTGAAGGCTGTCGTAGCCTGCTTTCTCCCATTCTATGTATGGCCCGCGTTCTGTAGTGCGGTCGTTATCCATTTTGGCACGGTAGAGATTGAATACAGGGCCGTGATCCGCTCCGCGGATGATGGGTTGATTGTTGTATTCAAGGAAGGATAGTACGCCGGCCTTTTTGTCAAAGGCGGCGCGGAATGTTTTGCCCTGGATAGTGAGGGATGTGTCATCCTGTTGAACATCCATATCGGCCCGGTCGGCAGCTTTTATGATGGCGGGGATGGCACCAGGCAGCTCCATCTGTTCAAAGGCCACGGAGTGCCCTTGTGGGGCCCATAAGGCATCCTGTTTAAGGCGGGCATCTATCCGTAAGAAATAAGTGGCGCCGGGCACGAGGGCCGGGCGGGTAAAAGGAACGGAGACTATTGCTGATTGATTAGGCGCTATGTTCTGCGGGGCCAGTACACCGGACTGGATGATCTTTCCATCAGCTGCCAGTGACCAGGTAAGATCGAAGGATGACAGGTTGATGAAATCATATTTATTTTCAATGGAGATCTTTCCCGCCGTTATATCTACCGGTTTTATTTTAATGTACTGATATACTTTCTTTACTTCTTCGATCTCCGGTTTGATCTTACGGTCTGAGGTGATCAGGCCTTTGATGCTGAAGGTACCATCATTGGGCACGTCGTTAAAATCGCCGCCGTAGGCAAAGAAGGTTTGTGTGGTACCGGGTATTTGTTTGTTCACGCCCTGGTCTACCCATTCCCAGATGCAGCCACCGATGAGGCGCTGGTGAGATTCGATGACATCCCAGTATTCTTTCAGATTACCGATGGCATTGCCCATGGCATGGGCATATTCGCACATAAAAAATGGTTTGGGCGAGGGCTTCTCTCCTTCTTCTTTTAATGTATTGACGGAAGGGTACATGGTGGATGCGATGTCGGCAATCTCGTTGTATCCTTCGTAGTGGATGGGGTGGGAAGAATCGATGCCCAGGATGGCCGCCTTTCCGGCAACGAAGTTCGTTCCTCCCCATGATTCATTACCTAAGGACCAGATGATCACGGAGGGGTGGTTCTTATCTCTTTCCACGAGCCTTACCTCTCTGTCTACATAGGCAGCTTTCCAGCGGGGATCTTTTGTGAGCTGGTCTTCTGCACCATGGGTTTCCAGATTGGCTTCATCGATCACGTAGAGGCCGTAGCGGTCGCAAAGCTTATACCATTCCGGATCGTTGGGATAATGGCAGGTACGTACGGTGTTGATATTGTACTGTTTCATCAGTTCAATATCCCGGATCATGGTGGCGAGGGGAACTGATTTGCCGTAAGCGGGATGGACCTCGTGACGGTTGACGCCTTTGAGTAAAACGGGTTCGCCGTTCACATATAGCTGGCGGTTCCTGATCTCTATTTTGCGGAAGCCAAACTTTGTGTTGAAGGCTTCGAGGATGTTGCCTTTACTATCTTTCAATGTAAGCAATACTGTGTAGAGCGTGGGAGTTTCTGCAGACCATAGTGCAGGATGAGCTACAGGCACTTCCAGGTTAAAAACCTGTTCGCTGTTAGCGTTAATGGCGGGGATAGTTTTTGTTAGTATTAGTTTGTTATCCAGGCTGATCTCCAGACTGGCAGCAGCGGATCTTTTCGTGGCGTAGTTCTTTAATGCAGCCTTTACTTTAAAGGTGGCATGGCTGCAATCATCAGAGAGATCGGATTGAAGGAAATAATCGCGCACATGTACTTTGGGGGTGGCGAATACAAATACGTTACGGTGGATGCCGCTGAAGCGGAACATGTCCTGATCTTCCAGGTAACTGCCATCGCTCCATTTGTATACTTCTACGGCGACGAGGTTCCTGCCGGGCTTTATGTAAGGCGTGATGTTAAATTCAGCGGGGCTCATGCTGTTTTCGCTGTAGCCTACTTTTTGTCCGTTTACCCAGAGGTAAAAGGCGCTGATCACGCCTTCGAAATGGATGAATACTTCCTTCCCGCCCCAGTTGGCGGGCACTTCAAAGTAACGACGGTAGGAGCCAACCGGGTTAGGTTCGCGATGGGTGGTCCAATCGGCAGGTACTTCGCCCATTACACGGGGAGGATCTTTCTTAAACGGGTAAGTAATATTGGTGTAGATAGGTGTGCCGTAGCCCTGCATTTCCATACAGGAAGGCACGGGGATGGTTTTCCAGCTGGCGTCGTTGAAGCTGATACTGAAAAAATCAAGCGGTCTTTCAGCGGGCTGTTTTACCCAGTTGAATTTCCAGGGACCGTTCAGAGATAAGTACCAGGGAGATGCAGCCGCTACATCATTCAATGCCTGCGGGAGATCTGCATAAGGAATACTGGTGGCATGGGTAGGTTCTTTGTGAATGCCGAACACTTGTTCATTCTCCCAGTCGTTCGTTTGAGAAAAAGCCGGTGACAGTACTACTGCGAAACAGGCAGCAGCTGTTACATTTTTGATCATGCACATGCGTATGTTGTTTTAAACGCTCCAAGGGTTTTGCACCCTTGGAGCGTCTTGGTGTGTGGCTATTACCAGCCGGTGTTCTGGGGTAATAAATTAGGATTCAAGGCCAGTTCCTGTGTTGGGATCGGGAACAGGTACATCTTATCATTCCATTTGCGGGAAGTGATACTGGTGTATAACCTGATGTAATAATTGGCGTTCACCTGTACACTGCTTACCTGGCTGGGCGGGTATTGCGCACGTACTGCAGGCGTGAGCTTCATGCCCAGGATGGTTTCCGGGTTTTCGATCAGCTTGCCTGCTTTCCAGCGGATCATGTCATCAAAGCGGAAACCATCTGCCGCCAGCTCTACCCTTCTTTCACGACGGATCTCATCCAATAGCACAGGCAGTGCCGGGAAATCGGAACCGGGATCTTTTACCAGGGAAGTGATCACCATATGCGGCATGGCCACCCTGTCGCGGATCTTGTTGATGGTATTATCCAGCACGGTTTGTGTGCACTGGCCCAGTTCTGCTTTGGCTTCTGCTTCGTTCAGCAGTATTTCTGCATAGCGGAAGATGAAGAGGTCCAGCGTGGATTGGGCGGCGTTCCATTGGGCAGGATCAGGAGAAAGGGCCTTAATGATCATATAGCCGGTGGGCGCAGTGGCGGTGCCTATCTGCGGTAAAGTGAATATATTCTTTGTGCCATCGGCATTGTTCAATAATACAAAGCCCCTGGTGCCGATCAGCTGACGGAAACGGGGATCGCGGTTGGCAGCTTCTGCTTCCAGGGAATCATCTCCTTTGTATAGCGGGCTTAGTGCGGTAGGCAAACCATCGGAACAAAGGAAAGAACGTACAAAGTTCTTACTGAAGCCTGTGCCGCTTTCACCCAGTTCACGCGTGAGGTTTTGCGTGAGCACATTGAGGATGTAGATGGAAGGCAGGATGGCTTCCCTGTTCTTGCTGAGATCATCCTGGATGAAGAGATTGTAGTAATCTGTTTGCGGGTTGCCGGTTGACCAGATCTCGTAGTTGCCTGAATTGATGATCGCTTCTGATGCGGTCACTGTTTCGTCCAGGTATTTTGTTTCATCGCCCAGGGCGTGGTATTTGCGGAAAGTACCTTCCCAGAGGCAGATGCGTGATTTGAGCGCGAGCGCAGCGTACTTATGCAGACGGCCGCTTTCTACGGCGTTCAGGTCGGGGAGGTTATTCACTGCGAAATCAAGATCGGCGAGTACAGAGTCCATTACCTGCTTATGTGGCAAGCGGTGGCCGTATAAGAGGTCGTTATCTGTTTCGGTAAGGTCTTTACTGAGCCAGGGTACATCGCCGTATCTTTTTACCTTGTTCCAGTAGTAGAATGCGCGGAAAAAGCGGATCTCGGCAGCGTACCTGTTCTTGATGGCGTCATCCGCATCGGCACGCTGGTAACGCTGCAGGAAGTAATTGACGTCTCTTATCTGGCCCCAGTCCCATCCATCGCCGGTAACCGGTATTACATAAGAGCCGTAGAGGAAATCGTTGTTATCCAGGGGGACCTGGTTATCTGAATTTTCTTCTGAGTGGAAGGAATTCTGCACGGGCAGGTCCTGGTAGAAGCGGTTACAGTATAATTTAAGATCGTTGGCATTCTTAAAGAAGGTAGGCTCGCTCAATGCGTCTTTTGGAAGCAGGTCGAGCTGCCGGTTACAGGCTGCGGAGAGCAGACCTGTAATGATCGTGATATATGTAATGAAGGATCTGTTTTTCATACTAAAGCATTTATCATTATAGACCTAATTGCACACCGAATGACACTGCGCGGCTAAGCGGGTAAGTACCGAAGCCGATTATTTCAGGATCATAGGCCTTGAACAAGCCGGTGACCTCAAATAAGTTTTGTCCGGCTACGTATACACGCAGGCTTCTGAGCTTGATGTGGTTGAGCAGTTCCTGCGGCAGGTTGTATCCCAGTGCGATGTTCTTCAGCCTGCAATAGGCGCCGCTTTGCAGGTATTTGGTTTGTGTATGGAAATTACTGCCACCGCCAAAACGTAAACGGGGGAAGTAGGCATTTGTATTCTGTGGTGTCCAGTGGTCTTTCTGGTATTCGAAAGGCACGCTCCATTCTGAATAGAAGCCGAAGAAGGCATTGTCATTAGGCATTACATCGCGCTTGCCAACGCCCTGGGCAAAGATGCTAAGATCAAAGTTCTTGTACTGGGCACTTAAGTTAATGCCGTACTGGTAACGGGGCGTGCTGTTACCGATGATCTTCTGATCGCCCGGGTTAGACAGGGTATTATCGCCGTAGGTGATCTTTCCGTCCTTGTTCAGGTCCCTGTAGCGGATATCGCCTGCCAGCTGGGTGTTACCGCTTAGCTGTGACTGGTCGTAATTAGCGCCTTCTTCATCTGTTTTGAAATAGCCTTCGGTTTCAAATCCCCAGATCTCGCCGAATTTCTGACCAACGTAGTAGTAGCCGCCGCCGTTATTGTCACTGTTGAAGATCTTTGTTGGGTTCAGATCATAACGGGTAATGGTGGAAGTATAATCAGATACGCCGACTCTGACAGAATAGCTGAAATCTTTACCGATCCTGTCTGCCCAGGTAATGTTGACTTCCCAGCCTTTGGTGCGGAGATCAGCAGCATTCTTCAAGGGAGGGGTGGTACCCAGTACGGCAGGTAAGGGTTGACCGCCTACAAGCATATTCTTGGTGTCCCTGATGTACCAGTCGAAGGTACCTGTGAGGCGTTGGTCCAACAGGCCAAAGTCCAGACCGATATCTTTGGTCTCTACTTTTTCCCAGGTGAAGCCGGAGCTTACCAGGCCGGGAGCGCCTACGTAGATGCTTTGCTGTGAGCCGAAGATATAATTTGTTTTACCGGTAGGCGACAAAGCGATGTAAGGATATACCGTAGCATCTGAAGGACTGGAAGGATTAAAGAGCTGGTTGGGCAGCTGTCCGTAAGAGAGGCGCAGCTTCAGGTCGTTCACGGTCGTTTTCAGCGGCGTAAAGAAGCTCTCCTCTGAAATACGCCATCCGGCTGAAACAGAAGGCGACCATACAAACCTGTTGCCGTTCGGGAAAGAAGAAGAACCATCATAGCGGCCGTCTACTTCCAGGAGGTATTTGTTTTTGAAGATATAATTCAATCTATACAACAGACCGTTCAGGGCCCATTCAAATTCAGAGCCGGTGACTTCAGGTTTGGGATCGTCGTTCAGGCCGGGGAATGGTGTGCTGGGATCGATCAGGTTCTTTACCCTTGTGTTGATGTTCTTGAAATGCCTGTACTCTTCGTTATAACCTACGGTGGCTTTGAAGTAGTGATTGCCTCCGAAAGTATTCTCGTAGGTACCTACCAGGTTCAGTGCGCGGTAGCTGTTGTTATCGCTGATCTCATTGGTGGCATCGGGGAAGGTCCAGGGGTAGTAGTTCAGGAATACGTGGTTCACACCATATTCCGGGAACTGTTTCTGTACCTGTTGGCGAAAGCCTGAATAAGCGTTGAAGGTATAATCGCCGCTAAGGGTAATATGTTTAATGGGTGTTAGTACAACACCGCCTGTTAACCAGAGATCATTGGCAGTGAGCTTATCGCGGCCGTTCTGCATCATCACGGCCACGGGGTTGGTCCAGCTGCCTTGTCCTGCATAATCCACTCCACCAGGGTTAAACACGGGCATATTGGGCCGTGAATCACCTTGTATGTAACTGTTGGAGTTACCGTTGGTGGGCGCATTGGGTGCGTCGCTGATGATGCGGTTGAGTGTTGTTTTCAGGTTAAAGCTCATCCAGGGAGTAGCTTCGGTGCTGATCCGCAGGCTGGGATTGAGGCGCTTGTAGTTCTCATTACTGTAGTTCAGCATACCATCCTGGTTGAAATAACCGAGTGAGCCTACAAAGGATGTTTTTTCGGAGCCTCCGGAGATGGACAGGTTATGCTGTTGCTGCGGCGCCCAGTCGGGATAGAGCACATCTACCCAGTCTGTATTTCCTACATAACGGTATTTGGATGGATTGCCCGGATCAGGATAGCCGCTGGGATTATTGGCTGGGTCTGCGAAATATTTGGCTGCCATGATGGAATCCTGTTCAGTAAAGGGAAAAGAAGCGGTGTTGCCGCCGCTCATTTGCCCGGTTCTGTCTGCCTCGCGGTGCATGGCGATATAATCAACGGAGTTGAGGTATTTAGGCAAACGTGTGGGACGGGTAATGGTATAAGAGCCGCTGTAGTTCACATGCAGGGCGGTATTCTTTTTGCCACTTTTGGTGGTGATCAGTATAACGCCATAAGCGCCACGGCTACCGTAGATAGCAGCAGAAGCAGCATCTTTCAGGACGGTTACACTTTCTACATCACCGGGGTTGATGAGGTTGGGATCCATCTGAACGCCGTCTACCATTACCAGGGGGCCGCCGAGACCAGCGTTTGAGTTGATAGAAGTAATACCTCTCACGTTGAAATTGGCAGCGGTGCCAGGCTTACCATTATTCAGGTTCACATTCAGGTTGGGTACCAGGCCTTGTAGGCCCTGGGCAAGGTTTACCAGGGGGCGGCTTTCCAGCTCTTTTGCGCTTACCGTAGCGATAGCGCCTGTGAGATTCTCTTTCTTTTGGGTGCCGTAGCCTACTACTACCACATCTGTCAGCGACTGCAGGTTGGTGGCCAGTTGAATATTGATGCTGGAACGCCCTGCCAATGGTATTTCCTGCGGGCGATAGCCTACGAAGTTAATTACCAGTATGGCATTCTTATTAACGTCGCTGATGCTGAATTGTCCCTGGTCGTTGGTGATGGCGCCTTTCTTTGTACCCTTTACTATGATGGTAGCGCCGGGCAGGATATTGCCGGAGCTATCGGTCACCTGACCGGAAAGATTGACGGTAGTATCTGCCGATGGTGGCGACAGAGGCGGCGGGGCCTGTCGTTTCCGGCTGATGATAATGGTCTTGTTCTCGATGGAATATTCGAAGGGCTGATCTTTCAGCGCCTCCTGCAGCACTTTTTCAACAGCAGCATCTTTCACTTCGATGGATACCGGTTTGGTATCTTTGAAGAAACGCGGATCATAAAAAACACCATAGCCGGCCTGCCGCTCAATAGCTTTAAATACTTTTACGAGCGGTGCGTTACGGACGGAGATGGTAACGGTTTGTGAAAACCCTTTTGCACTTACATACATGGAACCAGCCAGCAGGAAGAAGGTGGCAATCTTCATAACTCTCGAGAGTTTGGTGAATAGAGACGGTTCGCCGGCATTGTTCAGGCCAGTTAATTTCATAACTTTGGATTGGGTGATAAAATGTTGTTACGAGACGTTTTTTGCCCTCTACCGGGCCCGATGGCGATCGGGTTCCGGTTTTATTTTACGGGCAGCGATTTTGGTGAATGTTCTTTTCTTTGATCGATAACCCTATGTTTTAAAGTTGAGCAATATGCATTGTTCACATGACATCACGCGTTTACGGTAGCTTTATTCAGGTAATACAGTGATCTTCTGCCCCTCTACGTGGAACTGTACCTGGTATCTTTCCAATATTTTCAGCATTTGTGTTAAGGTAAGGTCTTGCTGGATCCTTCCTTCAAAGGCTCTGTCCGGGATATTTGCCGGATAGCTTACGTCTACATCATACCAGCGGGACACCTGCCGCATCACATCGGGCAGGGAGGCCATGTGGAACTGGAACCAGCCTTCCTTCCAGGCGATGATCTGCGTGGTATCTATATCGTTCAGGACCTTCATTGTTCCGGCTGTATTCAGGCTGGCCTGCTGGCCGGGCTGCAGTACAGTGCCTGGTGAAGCGCCGGCGCTGACCCTTACCTTTCCCTGCAGCAGGGTGGTGTTGATGGCTGCTTCGTCCTGGTAGGCATTGATATTAAAATGTGTGCCTAGTACCTCTATTTCGGTTTTATTGTTCACGCTGACGATAAATGGCATGGCGGCATGCTGCGCTACTTCAAAGTAGGCTTCGCCGGTGATCTCTACTCTCCTTTCTTTTCCCGTGAAGGCAACGGGGTAGCGGATGGAGGAGGCTGCATTCAGCCATACGCCTGTGCCATCTGGCAGTACGATGCGGAATTTTCCGCCGCGCGGCGTGGTGAGGATGTTATAGCTGATGCCTACGTTGGCGCCGCTGCTTTTATATTGTAAGAGCCCTTTTTGTTGCTGAATGGCGGTATTGCCCTGGCGGATCAGCTGGTTAGCGGTGCTGTCCAGTGTGACGGTTGAGCCGTCGCCGAGTGTTAATACGGCCTTATTGGTGCCGGGAGCAACGTCGTTTTTATAATTTATGGTATCGGTTTGGTTGACTGCCAGCTGTGATTCAGGCTGAGGAGACAGGAGGTACCAGGCCCCTGCACAGCATATCAGTATAGCGACGGCTGCTGCCCACCAGGTATTGCTGGCTGCCAGGCGCCTTATCAAAGGTTTGCGGCCAAGCGAAGCGGGTGTGTTCTCTGTTAATGCAGGCCGCAGTTGTTCCAATACCCTTTGTTTGGCGGTATCATCTGCCAGGCTGTGGTAGGCAGGATTTTCCCATACGCCGTGAATCATTTCCATCCAGGTGTCTTTATATTCGGGCTGCTGGAGGGTGCTCCATAAGAACTGGAATTCCTCTGCGGAGAGGTCTTCTGTCAGGTATTTATCTATTAGTTTCTTTAGCTCGGCTTGTGTCATGACAATGGGTGAATTTGGTCGCTATAGTATAAAGACAGGTGAGAGGGGTGGAAGGAAGTGGCGGGGGGAAAATATTTTTTTGGGGGGAGGGGATGTATTTTGTACGGATATTTTCCGTACATTTGTATTACCAGGCCAACTTTAACTTTTTAAATCTGAAAACTATGAAAGCAGCAACAATGACCAGGTTTGATACCAGATTGTCCGCTGAAATGAAAAAACTTTTTGAAGAAGCGGCAGAATTGGGTGGATATAAAACATTGTCAGAATTTGTTATATACTCAGTTAAATTACAAGCAGAAAAAATTATGGATAAGCATAATGCGATTTTGGCATCAGAGAAAGATCAAAAAATTTTCTTCGATGCAATAATGAATCCGGGTGAACCTAATGATAAATTAAAAGCAGCTGCAGAACGGTATAAAAAAATGACAAAGAAGAATGAATTATCTCACAGTTCCACTAAAAAGTAATCACAAAAAAAGCGACTTTAGTTGTGAAAAACTATCGCTTGATAGATATTTACATGAGCAGGTAACACAGGATGTCAAAAGAAAATTGTCTGCATGTTTTATTCTTGAGGGCAATGACAATTCTGTAAAAGGCTATTACACGTTATCAGGTTCATCCATAAAAAAAGAGCTTCTACCTGAAGATATAAAGAGAAAAATGCCTCCGGCTTATCATGACTTACCTGTTACTTTACTTGGCAGGTTGGCTATTGACAGATCTTGCCGGGGTCAGGGGCTTGGTGAAATGATTTTACTTGATGCCCTGAGCAGAAGCTATGATAACTCTATGATCATAGGCTCCATAGCTGTAGTTGTTGACCCATTGGATGAAGACGCTATGGCATTTTACAAAAAGTATGGCTTTATTACTTTACCTGATAGTGATAAGATGTTCATAGCTATGAAAACGATCGAAAGCTTATTTAAGGACTAAAACAATTTTTTCTCCTTAAATTATCTTATGACAGGGACAGCTTATAATAGGACAAAGCCCATCAGAAGAGCAACCTCGCATGCTCCTGCAAATACTTCCTCAAAAACGCAATAGACCTTACAATATAATCCTTCACCGTAGCCCTGCTCACTCCCATTTGCTGGCTAATTGCCTCATGATTCAATCCCTCTTCCCTGCTTAAGCGGAAAGCTTTTTGCTGCTGGGGCGGTAACTCATGGATACCAGCGGCGATAATCTCCCTGAGCTGGCGGAACTCAGCTTTGGCTTCTATGTCTTTATCGGGGGCGGTGAACTGGTGTTGTAAGTAGTTATTATAAGCGGTCTCCAGCTTGATCCTGCTCAGGCGGTTGTAGATAAGGTTACGGGCGGTAATAAACAGGAATCCTTCCAGATTTTCGATGCTATTGGCATTTTCACGGTGCTGCCACAGGCGGAGGAACACCTCCTGTGCAATATCCTCTGCCAGCTGGTTGGATTTGGTAAGGATCAAGGCGGTAGCATACACCTTATCCCAGTAGGTATTAAATAGCTGGTTAAAGGCGGCTTCGTCTCCGGCAGCTATCCGGAGTAACAATGCCTGATCGTTGTTAAAGGGATGTGTCAAATTTAAACCTGGTATTTCCCGGTTCAAACATAACAAAAAAATAGTTGTAGCCTTAGCCCTTTCTTCCGGGCAGGAAATACAACAGGCTGCAACATACGAGGAATAAAATAGCCGAAGCAACGAGCGCTGGTATAGCAATACCCCTGTTGTGCTCCAGGGCGTTATTTAAGCCGCTGTATAAAAGCCAGATCTGCATGGTGACCAATAAGACCTGGACAACGATGATAGCCAGTGTAAGGGTGCTGGTCTTATTTGGATGCGCTTTCTCCTGGGCGTTCCTGAAAGTGCTCATAGCTATAATTTTACAAAAATATTATCCCCCTCTTCTACGACCTGCAAGGCAGGCAAAGGCCTTGGCGGAGGGCCTTGTAATACATCGCCGGTGTTGGCATCGAACCATCCGTTATGACAGGGACATTCAATCTTACCGGTGCCAGCTTTATAAAATACGGCACAGGACAGGTGCGTGCATTTCTGTTCATATGCTTTGAATACGCCGCTTTCCAGGTGGATCAGTATATAAGGCGTATTGTCGTTGGGTAAACGGAAAGTGCGTGTGCCGCCAGCCTGTAATTCATCGCGCTTACATACCAGGAATCGTCCTGCGTTGTGCTTGCCTTCGGGCCAGAATGCTCTTGCTACCACATAGGCGCTACCGGCTACCATTGCCCCGGAGATCAGGCAGAGCATGCGGGAGAACTCCCGCCGGGTTACCAGGCGGGCATCGTCCTGACGGTATGGAAAATCCCGTTGCCAGTCGGGCACTGTTTGTTCTTTACTCATATTCAGTTTTATTATTCGTGCACCTTCAGCATGGTGGCGCCTTTGGGCATCATGATATTTACCTTGGTGGTGACCTCTTCTTTACCGAAGAGGAAATGATTGACAGGATCGCTTTGCGGCCGCATCTTTCTCATGTCCTCGCGGGTGCCGTAGTATAAGGCGCCACTGGGACAAACGGTAGCGCACATAGGTTTTTTACCTGCGCTGGTACGATCGTAACAGAGATTGCATTTCATCATCAGGTCGTACTTTTCCTGTTTGAAGGGTACGCCGAAGGGACAGGCCATTACACAGTTGGAGCAGCCGATACAGCGGGCCGTGTTGGCGGTATGTACTACCCCGAACTCGTCCTTGCTGATAGCGTCTGCAGGGCATACCCTCGCGCAGACGGGGTCTTCGCAGTGCATGCACACCTGTACGGTGGTCTGGATGGAGTGGGCGCGGTCTACATAATTTACGTGGATCATAGAGTCCTGCCCGTTGGTCTCACATTCTGCGCAGGCCACCACGCAGGCCTGGCAGCCGATGCAACGCTGCATATCGATGAAGAACTCCATTTCCGTCTTATAAAAATTGGCTGTTTCCATATATGGTGAGCGTTATGATATTTTTCCGGAAGGTTCTAAACGGCAGGCGCAGACCTTGAACTCCGGGATCTTGGAGATCGGGTCCAGTGTACCTGGTGTGAGTTGGTTGGCAGATTTGTTGCCAGGCCAGTGATAAGGAATGAATACCGTATCCTTGCGGATGGTTTCAACGATATTGGCCGGGAACGCCGCCTCTCCCCTGCGGGTCAGTACTTTTACGATCTCCCCTTGCTTTATGTTGTATTCCGCTGCCAGCTGCGGATGTATTTCCAGTAAAGGTTCGGGGTACTGATCTACCAGCTTGCCAATCCTCCTGGTTTGTGTACCGCTTAAATATTGAGACACTACCCTGCCGGTGGTGAGCACGATGGGATATTCATCATCCGTTACCTCTCCCGGATTGCGGTAAGGCGTTGGGTTGAAATGCGCTTTACCATCCGCGGTAGCGAATTTCCTGTCTTCCCATAAACGGGGCGTTCCGGGATGTTCTATCGAAGGACAGGGCCAGAAGACGCCCATGTTCTTTTCTATCTTCTCATAAGTGATGCCATAATAGTCAGCGGTGCCACCTTTCGAGGCGATGCGCAGTTCGTTAAAAATATCTTCGCTGCTCTGGTAGCTGAATTTATCTGCAGCGCCCAGGCGGGCGGCCAGCTCCAGGATGATGCTTGTGTCGGTACGCGCGTTACCAGGTGGGGTAATGGCCTGCCGGATGCGGGTGACGCGCCCTTCTGCGGTGGTGACGGTCCCTTCTTCTTCTTCATGGAGAGAGCCTGCCAGGACGATGTCTGCATGACGGGCGGTCTCACTGAGAAAGAAGTCGATCGCTACGTAGAATTCCAGCTTTTCCAGGGCAGCCCTTACATAATTGTTATTAGGTAAGGAGACCAGCGGATTGAAACAGATGGAGAGCAGGCCTTTTACTTCTCCGCGATGAATGGCTTCTATCAGTTCGTAGGCAGTATAGCCTTGTCCGGGCAGTTCGGATTCGTCGATGCCCCATACACCGGCGATGTATTTGCGATGCTCAGGATTATTGATATCCCGGTTGCCGGGGAGCTGATCACATTTGTGGCCGTGCTCGCGTCCTCCCTGACCGTTGCCTTGTCCGGTGATGGTGGCATACCCGCAATAAGGCTTGCCGATACGACCGGTGGCTAATACCAGGTTGATGCAGGCCATTACATTGTCTACACCTTTGGAATGATGTTCGATGCCGCGGGCGTGCAGCAGGAAACTGGTTTTAGCAGTTCCCCACCAGTGAGCGGCCTGTTTGATCTTTTCTTTGGCGATGCCGGTGATGGATTCGGCCCATTCCAGCGTATAGTCTTTTACGATATCTATGGCCGTATCAAAGCCGGAGGTGTGTTCCCGGATGAAATCCTGATCGACGAGGTTATTATCCACCAGGTATTTTAACATGGCCCCGTAGAGCGCAGAATCAGTACCGGGGCGGATATCGAGATGCAGATCTGCCGTGCGGGCCAGCGGTATTAAGCGGGGGTCTACTACTATCAGCTTAGCGCCGAGGTCGCGGGCCTGCCAGATCCAGTAGGTGAGTGTAGGGAATGTTTCGCTGACATTGGCGCCGCATACCATGATCACTTCTGCCTGTTTAAGATCGGAGTAGTTATTGGAACCACGATCCAGGCCGAAAGCTTTTTTATTGCCAGCTCCCGCACTTACCATACAGAGACGGCCATTATAATCCAGGTTCTTTGTTTTGAGCGCTACCCGGGCAAACTTGCCCATGAGGTAAGACTTCTCATTGCTGAGCGATACGCCGGAGAGCACGGAGAAAGCGTCTTTACCGTATTTGGATTGAATGTTTTTGATGGCATTAACAGTGGTGTCCATGGCATCTTCCCAGCTGGTGGATTCAAAGCCTTTTCCATCAACACGGCGGAGCGGATCCATCAGGCGGTCGGGATGATTGTTCTGCAGGTAGCGTTGCACGCCTTTGGGGCAGAGCCTTCCTTCATTAAAGGGGAACTCCATCCAGGGCTCGAAGCCTACTACCTTGTTCTCTTTTACCAGCAGCTTGATGCCGCATTGCATGCCGCAGAAACAGCAATGGGTTTCTACTACCTTATCAGGTTCATCGCGGCCAACATAGCCTTCTTTAGGCGGGTAGTGCAGATGCGGGCCGTATTGGTGGATCAGCGCTTCCGGGTTGACTGGTAATTTTGACATACGATCATGTTGTTGGTCTTAAAAATGGTCTATCCGAAATAACGGCCGCTGGCTTCTCTTGCTTTCAGATGGGCCTGCGCCAGGGCGGACCGTTTGCCTTCAGGGCTATAGTCCAGATGTGATGTGTGCTCATCTATGGTAAAATCGATCCCCAATTCTTTGGTAAGGGCTTTCAGATCATCCACATGTTGGGTGGAGGTAAACTCCTTACCGGTGTGACGGCATACGGCCATTCCCTTGCGGCGGCCTTCTTCATGATAGAGATAGACGCCTATCTGCGCAGGGCGCTGGATAATATGGAAGAATTTCCCGAAGGGGATCCATACCAGGAAGATGATGACGGTTACCGCGTGGGTAACGGCCATGAACTCGTAGGTAGTGCCGCCGAGGAAGCTGTAATCATATGCTAATCCTAAGCCGGTGACGGAAATGGCTACCAGCAGCACCAGTGGCAGCCAGTCGCCACCAAAGCTCTGCGTGGCTATCAGTCCGCCGTTGGTGAAGCGGCGGTACATGAAAAGCGCTACGCCGATGATCACGAGCCAGGAGCTCCAGCTGAGTATATTAAATACCAGTGAGGCGATGATTGAGCCAAGCCTGAAGATGAAGACTTTGAAACCGAAAACATGTGCTTCGTATAATTTCACGCCTTCCGGACTGAGACCAGATGCGGGGTCCATGGTAAAATGGATCCATCCCAGGGTGAGCGGGATGGTGACTGCGAAGGCCAGCATGCAGCCCGTAGCCATCAGGAAATGGCCCCACCAGCGCCAGGCGCCGCGCGGACGGATAAAATACTGGAAACCGATGTTGCGTACTGATTTACGGATAAACAGCCAGAGGTAAGGAATGAAATGGCCGCTGAACAGGATCTGCCAGGTACGTTTAAAATAGAGCCAGGTAGGCGGCCGCTGGAGCCATACTGCATAGCGGTAAACAATCCCGAAAGTGGCAAAGACGGTACCGAAGAGATAGGCGATCAAAGCAGCGTCGAAATTTTGCAGCTTACGCGAGCCGATGAACACGAGGGCGATCAGTATCAGCGTGGCTATTGTCGCCGCCGCAAAAGCTTTTTTGTTAAGATGATAACTAAACATGGGTTTCGGTTGTTTATACTTATCATTTTATTCTTAACACAACATTACCCATAAGGTTTAGAAAATTTAATGAAAAAAGTCAGTTCGGATCAGGACAATCGTCATGTTTTGTCATCATCTGCATCATTACTTTCACATCAAACTGCTAACCCTATGCAGCAACAACCCACGCATACTGCTTATCGTATTCTGATCTTTAATACCCTGGCCTTCACCGTATGTTTTGCGGGCTGGGTCCTGAATGGCGTACTGGTCGCATTCCTTATTGATAATGGCATTGTAAACTGGACATTGGTGCAGGCAGGCTGGCTGCTGGGCATTCCTGTACTGACCGGTTCGGTGATGCGGCTGCCCATGGGGCTACTTACAGACAAGCTGGGCGGGCGCTGGGTGTTCAGTGGTTTGATGCTGTTCTGCGCTATTCCGCTGTTCTTATTATCTAAAACTACCGACTATACGTTGTTTCTGGTCCTCAGTTTTTTATTCGGACTGCTGGGCGCCAGCTTCGCCGTAGGTGTTGGCTTTACCTCGCTGTGGTTTCCGCCGCAGTGGCAGGGCCGGGCATTGGGCATCTTTGGTATGGGCAATACCGGATCGGCTATTACCACGATGGTGGCCCCCTCCCTGCTGATACGGCTTACCGGTAACGGCGCTAACCCAGATGGATGGAAAACCCTGCCTATGATCTATGCGGGCGCCCTGGTGGTGATGGCGATATTGTTTATGCTGTTTACGGTGAATAAGCCATCTGCCTCCTCCGGTAAGACGCTGCAGGTGATGTTGAAGCCTTTGAAGAGCTTGCGGGTATGGCGGTTTGGATTGTACTATTTCCTGGTTTTCGGCTGCTTTGTGACCTTTTCGCAATGGCTGCTGTCTTATTTCCTCAATGTATATTCTATTACATTGGTGACGGCCGGTTTGCTGACGGCTTGTTTCAGCTTACCAGCGGGGCTGTTCCGGGCGGTGGGTGGATGGTTGTCTGATAAATTCGGGGCGCGGGCAGTGATGTACTGGGTATTGGGCAGCTCGCTGGTATTGAGCGCGCTGCTGCTTATTCCGCGGATGGAGATCTACTCTCCCGGGGCGGGACTGATGGCCCAGGAGGCGGGTACCGTGAGCAGTGTGGAAAAGGATCATATAATAGTGGACCATAAAACTTATCCTATTATAGCCAGGCCGCCACAAAAGAACGATGAGGGCACGCAGCATTTGATCTTTCCCACCAAGGAAAGCTGGCAGGAGGCCATTGTACATCCGGGGGATCCCATCAGGAAGAAACAGATGCTGGCGCAGGGGGTTACGCGGATCTATTTCCAGGCTAATATCTGGGTATTTGCCGTACTGATCATGCTGCTGGGGATGTCATGGGGTATTGGGACGGCGGCCGTGTTCAAGCATATCCCCGAATATTTCCCGGATGAGGTGGGCATTGTAGGGGGTATGGTAGGGATGATCGGCGGGCTGGGCGGCTTTGTAGGCCCGATCCTGTTTGGTTACCTGTTGAATGTGAGCGGGCTGTGGACCAGTTCCTGGTTCTTTGTATGTTTGCTTTCGGCTGTATGCCTGATCTGGATGCACCGGGTGATCACAAGCATGATGTCGAAGAATGCGCCGCATCTGAAAAATAAGTTTGAAGTACCGCATGTTACTAGTTGACAGTTGGCAGTGGGCAGTGGGCAGTCGCAGTTAACAGTGATCTGAGTGAAGATCATAAGTACTTCAATTACTGCCCACTGCCCACTGCCAACTAAATTAATTTAGCCCCGGGTGTCCAATTCTGAAAATGTCGATCCTTATATAGGAAACAGACACACTATGGACACTTTACTTGCACCAATAGAGAAGCCCCAGGGGCTGATGATGAAACTGGCCTATTACTTTACCCGTAAGCAGTTCGGGAAAGTGCTGATGCCGCTGAAAGTACATTCTGCCCGCCTGCCTGCTGCCTTCGGCATGTTCTATGGCAAGGTGAGCCAGCTGGATAAGAAATTACAGCTGCCGCAGGAAACAGCAGCGCTGGTTCGCCAGCAGGTGGCCCGTCTCAATATCTGCCTGTTCTGTATTGACGCCAGCCGCTGGGACGCCATCCAGAAATCCATGAACACCGCTAAGTTCGAAGCACTTGACAACTATGCTACCGACCCGATCTTCAACGCAGGGGAACGGGCCCTGCTGGATTATGTGACCGATCTTACCAAAAACAAACAGGTGGATCCGGATACTTTTGCCCGCATGGCGAAGTATTATTCTGAAAGGGAGATCTGCGAGATCGTTTATATAGTAGCCAGCGAGCACCTTTACAACCTTACTAATATAGGACTCAATATCCATTCTGATATGTTGTGCGACATCAGCAAAAGAAAGTAAAAAAAATATTGGCCGGGCTGTCCAATTTTCAGAAAGCCGGTCATTATTTAAATGAAATTCATACATTCAATCACTATTTAACATCAGACACAATGCAAGACTTCATGTTAATTTTCCGTCAGCCCAGCTATGATTACAGCAATGCATCACCGAGTGAAATGCAGGCGCTTGCCAAAAAATGGCAGGATTGGGTAGGCGGTATCGCCGCGCAGGGTAAATTAGGCAGCACTGGCATGCGCCTTTCCTTTGAGGGTAAAGTATTGAAAGCAGGTGGCGTTGTAACAGACGGGCCCTTTGTAGAGATCCGGGAGCGCCTGGGCAGCTTCGCCGTTGTGAAGGCGGAGAACCTGGAAGATGCCGTTACACTGGCGCATGGTTGTCCGGCGCTGGATGCCGACGGCAGCGTAGAGATCCGGCCTATTATGGCTTATCCGACACCGGAAAATAAATAAATGAGCGCGAACATTGAATCATTAAAACAGCTGTTCCAGCAGGAATTTTCCAAAATGGTGGCCGTTATCAGTAAGCTCTTTGGTTTAGAGCACATTGAAATAGCGGAAGACATTGTGAGCGAAACATTCCTGCTGGCTGCTGAAACATGGGGGGTGAAAGGTATGCCGCCTAACCCCACCGCATGGCTGTATGCCGTGGCTAAGCAGAAAACATTATATCATTTCCGGAGGAATAAGATTTATGAGAAAAAGGTATTGCCTGCAGTAGCTTCCGGATTGGAAAAAGATTATGAACCTGAATTGAACTTCTCCCAACAAAATATAAAAGACAGCCAGCTGCAGATGATCTTCGCAGTCTGTAACCCCGCTATCGCCAGTGAAGCACAGATAGGACTGGCTTTGCGGATCCTCTGCGGCTTTGGTATAGATGAAATTGCGGAAGCGTTCTTATCGAATAAGGAAACGATCAATAAAAGATTGTTCAGGGCGAAAGAGAAATTGCGTACGGAAGATATTAAGATGGAGCTGCCGCCGGAAAATGAGATCGGCAGCAGGTTGGATAATGTGCTGCATATTATTTATTTGCTGTTCAGTGAAGGGTATTATTCTAAAACACAGAACCAGATACTGCGCAAAGAATTATGTTTTGAAGCCTTGCGTTTGGGGATGATGCTGATAGAATATGAGCGGACTAATTTGCCAAAGACGAATGCGTTGATGGCATTGATGTGTTTTCATGCATCCAGATTTAATGCGAGACAGACGAGTGAAGACGAGGTGGTGTTGTATGAGCAGCAGAATGAGGAGCTGTGGGATACGGCGCTGATCAAGCAGGGCGTGCATTTTTTGAGCCAATCGGCAACAGGGAATGAGATCACGTCTTATCACCTGGAGGCGAGGATTGCTTACTGGCATTGTATTAAAGAAGATACAAAGGAAAAGTGGGAGCATATTTTACAATTATATAACCAGCTATTGACGATCAATTATTCTCCGAGTGTGGCATTGAACAGGACCTTTGCCTTGTATAAGGCGGATGGTCCGGAAGTGGCCCTGGTGGAAGCGGAGAAATTGAAATTAGAGAATAACCATTTTTATTATATGCTGCTGGGGGAATTGTATAGTCATATAGATCAGCAGCAGGCGAAGCTGAATTTTGAGAAGGCGTATACGATAGCGAAGACGGAGACGGAAAGAGCGGGGATAAGGGAAAGGATAGCGGGGATCTAGGGTTTGAGGGTGTTGAGTGCTTTAGCGATCTCGTTGAAAGTGTAATCGCCGATGGCTTTGGCTTCGAGTTTGATAACCCGGTGCTTTCCTTTTAATAGTTCCAGGACTTTAGCAGGCGTTTTTCTTAGCGAGCCATCCTGACCTTGGCGATATGCGAGGTTAGAGAAGGGGATTGTTTGTGTTTTATCTCCATCGAGTATTGTTCTTGATGTTATGCTGACCTCCTTCTTTTCATAGTCAAAGTGAATACTGACAAAGATCTTCTCGAAAAAAGAAAGTGATACGAATACGATGGCAATGACTGCGGCAATGAACCAATCGATGCCGGAGCCGGAGAACACGCGCGGTTTCAGAAAGGGGCCGAGCAGTGGTGCTGCGAAAATGATGAGCACTGCTAATAGCAGCCTGAAAAGGTATTCTGTGCGGGTGGGTAGCTTTTCGTTGAAGAAACGTTGGGATGAATGCATAGGTATAAAGCGTGGAATGAAGGTATGAAAAATAAGGGAGATAAGAATTGGGAGGAAGGAAAGACCAGGCATTTACTAAGGTGGGACTAAGAGTGGACTAAGCCAGCCCCTAAGGCATGCGTATAGTAAGCGTATAGTAGCAGTATACTGTAACACAAGGGTTAATGGACCTGAGGTGGACTTGATCGGGAGTTCATGCGGTGTTGATGTGAGGGGGAATTAACGGCGGAAAGGAGGTGGTTTGGAGGGAATTGGGAGGGTTGAGGTTTTAAAAGTTTGAGGGTTTGAAGGTAGGCTGGCCTCTTTGGAGGCTTTTTTTATGTAAAAATGGGTGGTTGGGGAAGGTGGGGATATAGGTTTCCCAGGAGCGTGGCGCCCGATGTTGTGAAATTTGAAGAAGGCGATTGATTATGTCAGGAGATTGCTTCGTCGCTCTGCGCACTAGTCCCTGCGGCTCCTCGCAATGACGGGATGGGAGGCCCGTGCGTGACGACCGAAGGAGAAGACCCTTGGGTGATAAAGGAGGACGTGCCGTTTCGGAAGGCAAAACGTTTATGAGTTGCCTTTGCTAAGCGCGCATCCGGTATGAGCACTTGTGCTGCAGGTACAACAAGGTGGATCACATCGGCGGCTATGTAGCGGCGGTCATTGGTGGGGTATAAGATGCCGTTGGTGGCTTTACAGGCACGGCATTGCAATACTACCATTAGTACGCCTTCACCTTCGGTGGGAACGCTTAAGGCAAGGCCGTTGAAGCGGACGTCCTCATCGAGATCGATGATAGCGGAGGAGGACTCGGAGCTGATGATATGCCGGGTACGGAAGTCGATCCTTGCGGCGATGAGGCGGACTTCGAGGTGGGTGTTGGTGCCTTGTGGTTCCAGTTCCTGGGCGGGGATGTGGAGGGTACCGTTTACGGTGAATATCGGTGGTATGGTGAAGAGCTTTTCCAGGCCGGTGTAGCGGTTGAAGTGGAAGCCCTGGAAGTCAGGGAAGTTATTCGGGCCTGATTGTATGAATAGTTTATTCAGGCGGTTTACGAGGGTACCGTCGTGGCGTATGCCCAGGTGCGGACGGAAGGCGGTACGAATGAGCTTTGCTTTCCGGCAGGCAATGCCGAAGCGACGGGCAGCGCGTTTAGTGGGTGCTGTCTGTCTTACTTTGTCCGGCATGCTACGGAAGAAATATTTACCATTTCTGCGGTAGCCGATGACGTTGTCAAGTCTGCCGGTGAATTTGTGTATGCCGACTTGAAGGGCCATGGGAAATGATTTTATATAAAAATACGGGAAAGGAGTGGAATGGAGAGTGGGTGGGGGAATTTATTGATTTGAATCAATTTTCATTCCTGGCAGGAATAATTAAACTAAGACAAGAAAGGATACTTCTTTTTCAATATAACTTCAAAAAGTCACTCGACGATCAAATTGAATTATTTGAACTTCGCGTTGATAATGAAAAAAGGGTTCATGGGTTCCGTATGAAGTCCATATTTTACCTGTGTTGGTTAGACAGAGGACATAAAATTTGCACATAAATAGTCTCTTTCGCCGAATAGCTTTATTTTGCACATCATGAAAAAGCTTCTACTATTCCTGTTTATCCTTACTGTTAATTCCCTCCACGCACAAGATGTACCTGATTACCCTGATATGCGCAGCTGGGTGATGTATTCCGGCGATAGCACTGAGCGCTATGTTTTTGCAGATACTGCTTTTATACGCATTTCTCCTGGCACCAAAGAGGCGCCTGCGGATACGCTGTTTGCAGGTGATAATATCATGGTGAAAGAGATTGTTCCCAAGAGCCTGACTGTACGCGGGCTTAAGGGGCCGTGGTTAAAAATAAATTATGCGAAGAATGGGGAACAGAAGAGCGGGTATATCTGGCAGGGACTTGTGAGCTGTGCGCCGCTGCGCAGGGGTGAAATGAAATTTGTGTATGGAATAGAGCGGCGGACAGATAGTATCGCTGTATCTGGAATAAACAGGGATACGATACGACGGTATCTTGTGGTGTTGAAAGTTGTTCAGAAAGGTATGGTGATAGGAAGAACATCGATCATCACTCCGGATGATGAAACTGCGAACTTTAGCGGTGGTAGGGTAATGAGCGGGATGGGATTGAGCAATGTGCAGCATATTGTTGTACTCACCTTTAGTGGTGAAGCCTGCGCTATTCCTACCTATGACTATTACCATGCATGGACTAATACGGGTCATCTTGTACGCCTGCCTGGAAAAGAGAGTGTCAGCGATGCCGGTGCATTTTACCAGGCGGAAACATTGACTTTTCCTAATGAGAAAAATGGGCAGGCTGATAAGATCATCTGGAATACGGTGACGGAGGAAGCGACAGATGATGTGGATAAGGATGGGAATAATATTATGAAGGTAACGGATAGGAAAAGTGCGGTTTATGGATGGGATGGGGTGAATGAGAAGGTGGTGAAACCCGGTAGTTAAAAAATCCCCTTTTTGCGTGAAGCATGGAATGTAGGTTTCTGCGTATTTTTAGTAAGCAGAGATTATAAGGCCTGTAATCATCCATTTCTCACCTTTAAACTGTAGCAAACTATGAAAAAGAACAACAAGAAAAAGCTGCATCTTGGTAAGATCAGAGTTGCGACCCTGAGCGCTCCCCATCAGAAAGCAGGGAAAGGCGCGAGTATATTAGCCGCTTGTAATACAATAGGTGGCGGTTGTTTCCCTACGCATTATAACACTTGCGGTGATTGTGTACCAACTTTCCTGGAGTGTTAAGGAAGATTTAAAAGAATAAGTGAGCCGCTTCGTTCCGCGAAGCGGTTTATTTATTTTATTGATTTGCGTTCATATAATAGTGAACAAATCAGCATAAGAAACTGATTATTAAGAGAGGGAAAAATATTTTATTCTCAAAGGGAATAATGAATAGCGCAGGCAGAAAATATTCGTGTAGCCGACATGCAGCAGTAGTGGCAACATGAAAAATGCATTAAATATATTTAACGAAAATATGAGGCATTAACAGTTGTTTCGACGCAAGGTATTTGCATTGTTCCTGTTTGTTCATTAAAAAAACTTAGCTGCATTTCAAAAAAATATTCTTTCTTTGTTCCAGTATGTTTGAAAATGCTATGAAATAAAGTACATTCTCCTATATCTAACTAAGTAAGCGATGAATAGAAATTTTTAAGAGTACATAATTGAGTTGGCCCAAGACAGTGATTGATTTCTGAACCACATGATGGAAATCCCACCAAGATGCAGATGCAAAACTGCAAATGCATATTTCATGCCCAGGCATGAACGCCATTCTATGCGTTAACTGTCTCCAACAAGTAAATTTTATTAACACATATACCCTCAGTATGCGTATTGCATATCTACTTATGATGGCATTGCTATTGCAATGGCAGCACCTATATGCGCAGGAATTGCCTGCATTGGAACGAAACCGCTTGGATACCACCGGCAAAACTTTAAGCCAGTTACCCGGGAAATACTTTTCACAGGTAAGTGGTAAATCACGGCACTTTGAAAAGAAGGTAAACAAGCGCTCGCAGCAGGCACTGGAACGCCTCGCCCGCCAGGAAAAGAAAATGCAGGCGAAGCTGACAAAGATAGATTCCGTTGCGGCGAAGAACATCTTTTCCCACTCTATCGATTCTATGGGCAACCTGCAGTCCAGGTTAAAACAAAAAGCAGAAAAATACGATCCATCCAAGCTGGGCGCGGGTTACACGGGCTACCTGGATACCCTGCAAAATTCCCTGTCTTTTCTTAAAAACGCGAAATCTTTGGGCGGCCAGTCCAAAGCCCTGCAGGATAAAGTGAGCAGCTCTCTGCAAAACGTACAGCAATTACAGGCGCAATTACAACAGGCAGAACAGATCAAGGCGTATATCCGGGAGCGGAAGCAACAGCTCAAGGAGCAACTGGCGCAATATACCGGCTTCACCAAAGACCTGGAAAAATTCAATAAGGAAGCTTACTACTATGGACAACAGCTCAAGGAATATAAAGCGTTGCTGAAGGATAAGAAGAAAGCAGAAGCCAAAGCGCTGGAGATGCTGAAAAAAGTACCGGCTTATAACGATTTCCTTCAAAAGAATTCCCAGCTGGCGGGTTTATTCAATTTCTCTGCTGCAAGCGCTGCACCCAACCTGGAGGGACTGCAAACCCGTGCGCAGGTGGAACAACTCATCCAGCAGCGCCTGGGAGGCGGGGGCCCGAATGCTCAGGCAGCGGTTAGTCAGCAAATGTCGCAGGCACGTGAAAGATTCAACGAGCTGAAAGATAAGTTCCCGGATGTGGATAATGCGGCTGATATGCCGGGATTCAAGCCAAATGAAATGAAGACTAAGAGCTTTCTGCAAAGGCTGGAATTTGGCGGCAATATGCAGTTTGCGCGGTCCACTCAATATTTTCCTACTACCAGTGAAATTGCAGGACAGGTAGCCTATAAATTTCATAAGAATGGCAGCGCGGGATTGGGCGCTGCTTACAAACTGGGGCTCGGCACCGGATTCAATAATATTCGTTTTAGTCACCAGGGACTTGGCCTGCGTTCCTTCCTGGACTGGAAGCTGAAAGGTTCTTTCTATGTGAACGGTGGTTTTGAAGAAAACTATAATGCTGCATTCACTAATACGGACCAGTTAAAAAATATAAGTAACTGGCAGGGAAGTGCTTTAATCGGTATCAGTAAGAAGTACAAAGTAAGCAGCAAGCTGAAAGGTAATATTATCCTGCTGTATGATTTTCTGTATAACCAGCATGTGCCCCGGACAGATCCGATTAAACTCAGATTGGGATATAACTTCTAAAGCGCATCCTGCAGCGCAGATAGTGTGCGCATACAACAGATACTTTTGTAAACTCTTTTCAATCAATGCTAAATAAAACCCATACCAATATGTACAAATTTTTTTCTCCCTTCTTATTACTTGCCACAGTTATATCTCATCCTTTTACATTATCGGCTCAAAACAATAGGTTGGAAAGCACGGGCAATGTCGGTATAGGCACCACTACTCCGGTTGTCAGGCTCAGTGTTTATGGCTCCGCAGATGACTCGGCCGCTATTTCCCTCCAATCTGGCAGCAATAGCCGCTTCTATATACAACAGGGTGGGGCCTTGCTGAAAATTGGTGGTACTACATCGGGAGTAGGTGCTATTAATGTGTTAAACACAGGTAAAGTAGGTGTCGGGACCAATAATCCAATTACAATGTTGGACGTAAATGGTGATTTCAGCCTGGGAGTAAGTGGAAACAAGGGGGGGCTCGCCTACTCCATTGGCTTTACCCGAGCAGCAGGTGCGCAACTCTATGGAACAACTGCAGCAGGACTAACCTTGGGTGGCGATGCGGCGACCGCTGATGCGGTGTTTTTACCCAATGGCTATGTAGGTATTGGCACATCTTCCCCTGAAGCAAAACTAGATATTGCAGGGTCCGTGCAAACTTCAAATGAATTCACAACTTACACTGGTGTTGGCACAGGCGGACTCATAATTGCCAATGCTACAAGAGTTCCGCGCTGGATCATCCGGGGATTAACGCCGGAAACGGGAACAAGCAACGGTGGGTATGATCTAGATATTCAACGACGGAACGATGATGGAGCAGGTATTGGTACTGCTTTGTATATCCGGAGATCTGACGGCAATGTGGCTATTGGGACTACGACCCCGGGCCCGTACAAATTAACGGTAGAGGGCACGATCGGTGCAAGAAGGGTGAAGGTAATGCAAGGAACATGGGCAGATTTTGTATTTCAGCCGGAGTATAAGCTGCTGACACTGGCGGAGGTGGAGAATTATATTAAGGTGAATAGGCACTTACCGGATGTGCCGTCGGCAAAGGACGTGGAGAAAGAAGGATTGGATGTGGGGGAGATGAATAAGAAGTTGTTGCAGAAGGTGGAGGAGTTGACGTTGTATCTGATTGAACAGCAGAAGCAGTTGAAGGTTCAGCAAGAGCAGATAACTGCTTTACGGGATCAAAATAAGGCTTTTTTGAATCTGATGAAAAAGGGCGACCCCTCACCGGAGCAATAACGCTGGAGGAAATCAGTCGACCACCTCATGAGCAATTTCATCTCAAAAAAGCATACTACATAATATATGAAGAAAGTTATCCTACTTTTCCACGTATTGTTCCTTGTTGCGGAGGCTCACGCCCAGATGCAGCCAGGCACCTCTTTCCAGAGCCTTATTGATGTCAGTACAAATTCACCAGACGTGGCGAGCCTGGGCAAGTTTGGCAATACCCCTGTCAGCTATGCTACTGGTATACCATCCATCACTATCCCCATTTATGAGATAAATGTGGGGGATATAAAACTACCTATATCGCTGGACTATCATGCCGGGGGCATCAGGGTGGATGAAACAGCTTCCAGTGTGGGCTTAGGCTGGGCACTGTCGGGTATGGGCGTTGTTTCCAGGAAGTTAGTAGGCGCACCGGATGAAGGAAGCTTTGGATTGACAACAGCACCGGATCAGAATGCTGTTTTTTCAAACCCGGGGGCTTATTACGATTATCTGTTTAAAGTGCAGGAAGGAAGGGCGGATAATGAGCCGGACCTATTTTCTTATTCTATTAACGGGCAAGGTGGAAAATTCACTTTCCGCCGCGATGGTTCCATTATGCAAACACCTATTACCAATAACAGAATCGTGTTTTATGGCAACAGCTTTACCATTACTGATGCTAATGGGATTGTTTACATATTTGACCTTACAGTAAGGAACCAGATCACCATCCCCTCCGTTAATAATGATTATGTAGCTTCCTGGCGGCTGACAAAGATGGTGGCTGCCAATACTATAGACACTCTCTATTTCAGCTATGAGACTACCTGCAATTATACTATCCAGAAGAATAAGAACTATACTCACTATATCGGGCAAAAGATGGGATGCAGCCCAGGCGGCGGCACAGAAACTTTCTCAAATGAAGGAACAGAACGTTATCAGACGATGGTTCTATACGAGGCGTTCCCGAAGGAGATCCGTTGGCGGGGTGGTAAATTAGTCTTTAATAACACCTGCGACAGGTCCGATGTAGCAGTTCCCATGATGCGATTGACGGGAGTAGACGTATATGCTAACCAGGAAGGTACTTTTAAACAGGTAAAACGGGTACAGCTATATCACTCCTACTTCACCAGCACAGGTACAGGGGCTGCTTTTACCAATGCAACGGATGACCAGAAAAAACGCTTACGGTTAGATTCTGTCGGATTTGTCGCAACAAGCGGCTCAACAGCTCCTCAGGTATACAAGATGACCTATGATAACACCACACTGGCGCCAAGGGAATCTGCCGCACAGGACAGGTGGGGCTTTAATAACGGAGCTTTTGACAATGCTATTTTAATGCCGCAGCAAACAGTCCTTTATTTTGGGTCCTATTACACCATTGGAAGTGCGAACCGGCAGCCTGACTCCGTCAATATGAGGGCCGGCACCATTACGTCCATTCAATATCCCACTAAAGGGAAGACAGTCTTTGAATTCGCCCCGCATGCCTTTACACGGCAGGAAATGCAAAGCCAGGCTGCTTCAGCTTTTACGTCCTGTACCGGAGGTGTGCAATCCACCAATTCCAGGCAGTTTACGATCGGCGCCGACGATGTTGACGTTAATTACAGTTTCCTTATTTCCGCATTTGCAAGCGCAAATGTAACGAACAGGCCACGTATCACTCTTACTGACCAGACCAATGGAACCGAGGTGCTAAGCATCGCCACTCCACCAGGCAGCGAAGGGAGTAGTTACAGCCGGAGAGATGTTTCGGTGACGCTTACAGCAGGACATACCTATCTCCTGACCATAAACATATATACCACCAGCTCCAGCGTTTATGCGGAAGCTGAAATTAAGTGGACGCATAACCTTGGGTACGCCAACATCCGGAGAATAGGCGGCGGACTAAGAGTGAAGACCATCACTAATTATGATGAGAACGGAAATATGGTGGGAAAGGAGCTGTATGAATACGAAGGCGGCATGATGCTTACAGATATGTATTACCAGGATATTAATTATGAAGAAGTGTCGCCCCGCGGTGGTGGTTCTGCCAATGGCTCTACTTGCTTATACAGCTACCCGCAGATCCCTCCGGGGTATGCCTATATTTATCATACCAATAGTGTCATACCGATGTCTGAATCAGCCGGGAGCCCCGTGTTATATAGCACTGTGACCAGGTACCAGGTGGATGATGCAGGCAACACTAACGGCAAAACGGAGTATGGATATAGAATTTATCCTGATGAGCGGGCAGCGCCTACATTCGGTGCAGAATCCAGCATACATAACTTCCCTATCAGGGGATTTTATTTGAGCTCCAACGATTGGAAGAATAATTTCCCTTCTTATGAAAACACATATAAGTATACGTCATCGGGGTATAAGATCCTTCATAGTAAGGTATATGACTACCAACCTTACCGTGGCACTTCGGAGCTTCGCTTAAAAATAAAGAACAGGTACCTGACTTTTTGCTGCCAGGAAAACAACAAAACCGCAGCTTATGCAGGAATAGACTTTGTGATAACGCCCGTATTGCAATACACCGGGGCTATGCTGTTGAAAAGCGAGTCGGACACCACCTGGGACGACAACGGCAATAAAGCATATACCACCAGGCAATTGGAATATAACGATGACACTCATACTTATCCTACGCTAAAGAGAAGTTTCACCAGTTCAGGTGAAATCATCTCCGATCTTAGCAAATACCCGCATGACCTGGCTGTAAGCGGGAATGTATACCAGAAGATGGTAAACCGGAACATCGTTTCTCCTGTAGTGCAACAGATACGGCAGAAAGATGGCGTACAACTATCATTAACGAGTATCAATTACGCAGATTGGAATAACAATAATAAACTATTGCTGCCGCAAACTGTGGTTGAGCAGATTAGCAATTATCCGGCAGAAACAAGGATCCGTTTCAACAAATTTGACATATACGGCAATATCCAGGAACAGCAGAAAGAGAGTAATATTAAACAAAGCTACGTATGGGGATACGACACCTTATACCCTATTGTCACTGTTACCAATGCCGCCCAGAGTGATATTGCTTATACCAGTTTTGAACCGGATGCCACAGGTTACTGGACCATTCCGTCTGCAAACCGGGATGCCACACAAGGGATTACCGGCCGGCAGTCATACAGTTTAGGTAGTGGTACCATAACGAGGAATGGCCTCAGCACTACTGAAAGCTTCATTGTTTCGTATTGGAGTAAAAGCGGCTCAGCTACTGTAAATGGTAGCACTGCTACTTCCACTTACAACAAGAACGGCTGGAACTATTACGAGCATAAAATTGCTGCAGGTATTTCCGCTATAACGGTAAGCGGTAGTGTGACGATTGATGAGTTACGGTTGTATCCCTCAGATGCACAGATGATCTCTTTTACCTATGATCCACTGGTGGGAATGACCAGCCGCTGCGAGGCCGATAACAGGATCTCGTATTTTGAATATGATGGGTTTAACAGGTTGAAGCTGATCAGGGATGAAAGCCGGAATATCCTTAAAACGTACGATTACCGCTACAAACAATAATCTGCTCATCTGCACATAAAATTGAATTATGCGAATGCTCAAATATATTTCCAATAAAGGCGGCCAAGCGGTACAGAGAATTGTTTTACTGACGATCATTTTCTGTACCATTTACTATGCTGCTTTCGCCAATATGGGTAACAGTATTGCGGTAGGGGTACGTACTTATAACCCCGAGCTGATAGCAGGAAGTATCAGTCCTGCTTCCGCCAATATCAACTATCATACCTACCCGGGCTTGCTGACAGGTACGGCCGCGACAGGCGGCAACGGTACCTATAGTTACCAGTGGCAAACGTCAGCGAATGGGAGCAGCTGGACGAATATCAGCGGAGCCATCGGGCAGGACTATTATCCGGACCCAGTGGACCAGCTGACTTATTTTCGCCGGGCAGTAAGCAGCGATAGCGTTACGGTGTATTCCAATACTGCTGTCATTAATGTTTATCCTTTACTGATCAATATTCTCCCAAACACCTACACTACATACCTTTACGGCGCAAGCAGCTTTACCGCCTATCCAGCCGTTGGTGGCAATGGCACGTACAGCTATCAGTGGCAGCGCTCCGCAAATAACAGTACCTGGACGGATATTTCCGGGGCAACCTCCCTGAGCTATGCGCCCAAAGCGTTGACAGCAACCACTTATTTCCGCTTAAAGGTGACCAGCTCTGGTTTAACAGTCAACAGCAATACTATCACAGCCATTCTACCTTTGAATGGAGGGAGTATTAACATCAATACAGCTACTATAGCCAGCGGAGGAGGCATTACCCTCAGCAGCGTACAAGCAGCTTCAGGCAGTGACTGTTCTTCCTATGCCTACCAGTGGCAAAGCTCGATAGATGGCTACAACTGGACCAATATCTCATCAGCTATAGTCAATGGGATCACAAAGAGCACCTGGTTCAGGAGACAGGCGACCTGCGGGACGAACACCGTTGCATCAAACACGGTGAGCGTAAGAGTGAGGGATCCGCAATCCCAGGTAATACCTAATACCCTTACGGCTGCACCTGGAGGAACAGCACCTGTAGCAGCGATGCCCCCATATGTTGCGGGAACAGATCCTAATAACATGAACTATGTACGCACCAGGACGTTCACCAAATCGGGGATCACTGATCAAGCTACGGCGGATGCACAAACAAATGCGGCGGATGTGCAACAGTTAACGGCATACCTGGATGGGCTTGGCCGTCCGCGTCAAACAGTCGCGAAACAGGCAACACCTGCCATGGCTGACCTGATCACTACTAACTTCTATGATCCTTACGGTAGAGAATTGCGGCAATACCTCCCTTACACAGACAACGGCAATAGCGGTAATTTCAGGACTGATGCCGCTTCAAAGCAACCTGCCTTTTATAACACGCAATACAATAACCAGGAAGGCTATTATTACAATAATACTATTTATGAAGCATCTCCTTTAAACCGTGTGCTGGAAAGCACGGCACCAGGCAGAAGCTGGACCGGTCAGGCAACAGGCGCCAGTCAGCAGGATCGGATAAACACTCAATATGATTCGGTTGTAGTATGGGATATTAACCTGGAAGGCAGCCTGTTACCTACACAGGCAGGGTATTATGTACCGGGCACCTTGTATGTGCATGAAACAACAGACGAGCATAATAACAAAATAATAGAGTACAAAGATTTTCAGGGCCACATTATTCTCAAAAAAGTACAGCTGCCGGATCAGCTGTCGCCTGGTTATACCGGGTGGCTTTGTACCTATTATGTATACGATGATCTTGACCGTTTACGTTTTGTGATCCCTCCCAGGGCGACGGAAATCATCAGGAGCAACTGGACCATCACTGCAGCTATTGCCAATGAACTATGTTTCCAGTACAGGTATGATCAGCGCAACAGAACGGTTATGAAGAAAGTACCCGGGGCAGATTCTACCGAAATGGTTTACGACATCAGGGACAGGCTGGTATTTACCCGTGATGGCAACCTGAAAGCGGACGGTCAGTGGCTCGCCAGTTTTTATGATGAACAGAACCGGCCGGTGATGACAGCCCTGTATAATTCCAATACTACCAGGAGCACATTGCAAGCCAGCCTGAGCAATGTTACTTCCGGCACCCAGACGTTCACTCATTCTATTCCCGGGATAGCAGACCTGGTGACCAATAATCATGACGGCAGAGCGAAATATATTGCGCGCAATTCCATTGCTTTCGAGGGAGGCTTTGACACCGGTATTAATGGTGAAACGGATACCGAAATAAACAGTACCGCTAACCAGGACACTTTCAGTATGGCAGTTAGCAATCCACTTCCTGGGATAACATCCTCTGCCCTATTACCCCTTACTTATACGTTTTACGATGATTACAGTTTTACTGACGTTCAGCCACCGCAATCCGGGGATTTCGATAAACCACAGGCTGGCAGCAACCAATATGCTGAGGCGGTAGCCGCAGTTAGCAAGATCACCAGGGGCCGGGTTACCGGAAGCAGAATAAAGGTATTAGGCACGACCGACCAATGGCTGACCTCGACTACTTATTACAACGATAAGGGCCGGGTGATACAGACCATTTCGGACAATATAAGCAGAGGACAGGATGTGATTACCAACCTCTACGACTTTAGCGGTAAGCTGCTCAGCTCTTATCTGCGTCAGAAGAACTTACGGAGTGCTACGTCCCCACAGACTACCCTGCTTACCATGTTGCATTATGACGCAGGCGGGCGGGTAGATTCCCTGAAAAAACGTCTGAATGATCTGGACAGCCTGAAACGGACGATTGCTTTCAGCAGTTACAATGAACTGGGTCAGCTCAAAAGCAAGCGCCTGGGGGCGACCAGCACCGGCCAGATAGAAACGCTGAATTACGAATACAATATAAGAGGCTGGCTAAAAGGAATTAATAAGGGTTTTGTAACCCCTGCCAGTAGCACGAGCAATTGGTTTGGTCAGGAATTAAGCTATGACTATGGTTTCTCTGCAAACCAATATAATGGTAACATAGCCGGGATCAAATGGAAAAGTAAGGGAGACAATATAGCCAGGGCATACGGCTACAGCTATGATAACGCCAACCGTTTAACCATTGCCGATTTTAATCAGCAGAACAACGGAAGCACCAACTGGACCAGGGATCAGGCAGATTTTACCGTTAACGGTCTTGCCTATGATGCAAATGGCAATATTTTGTCTATGAAGCAGCGGGGCATGAACGGCGCCAATATACAGACCATAGACAGCCTGAAATATGGTTATCTCACCAACAGCAACAAACTATCTTTTGTAACAGACGGCAGGAATAACACCCAAAGCCAGCTAGGCGACTTTAAAGAGATCAATAATAATGAGACTGCAGACTATGATTATGATCTGAATGGCAACCTGCTTAAAGATCTGAATAAAAATATTGCCGTCATCACGTATAATCATCTGAACCTTCCGGACAGTATTGCTATTACTGGGAAAGGCAACATCAAATATGTCTATGACGCAGCGGGTAATAAGCTGAGAAAGGTTGTTACCGATAATACCGGCACCTCCACTAAAATCACCGTTACTGACTACCTGAATGGAGGCATTGTGTACCGGAATGACACGCTGGAGCTGATAGGCCATGAGGAAGGACGGATACGGCCGGTATACGCAGCCGGACAACCGGTTAAGTATTATTATGATTACTTCCTGAAGGATCACTTAGGAAATGTGCGGACGGTACTTACTGAACAGACGAATCTCTCTACGTATACCGCCACGATGGAAGCGGCTAATGCATCCACAGAAGTTGCCTTGTTTAGTAATGTAGACGAGACAAGGGCAGAGAAGCCCGTGGGATATCCGGAGGACCAGGTGGTAGATAGTAATCAATATGTGGCTAAGCTGAATGCGAAGAATGGTAAGAAGATCGGTCCTTCGCTGGTATTGAAAGTGATGGCGGGGGATACGATCCAGATTGGCGCCAGGGCATTTTATAAATCGAATGGTCCGAAGGATAATAAATCTGTTAGTCCGGAAGATATGGTGGCAGGATTGCTACAGGCGTTTGGAGGCGAAGCAGCGTCTAATGGCTCTCATGCCAGTCGTGTAGCGGAACGGGTAACGCCTTTTGGCAACTTCAATAGCAATGATTATCAGCGGTTAAAGGAAAGGGATGCCGATCAGAATCAGCAGGATAAACCAAAAGCATATCTGAATTTTGTATTATTCGATGATCAGTTTAACTTAGTGGAGGAGAATAGCGGGGTAAGGCAGGTTAAAGGAGAACCGGATGAGTTGCAGACGTTAGCGGTGGATAAGATGCCGGTTACGAAAAGTGGGTTCTTGTATGTGTATACCAGCAATGAGACGGAACAGGATGTGCTCTTTGATAATGTTACGGTAGCGGCGGTGAATGGGCCTTTGTTGGAGGAGACGCATTATTATCCGTTTGGGTTGACGATGGCGGGGATTAGTTCGAGTGCGCTGAAAGGCGTGAACTACCCGGAGAACAGGAAGAAGTACAATGGGATAGAGTTTACCCAAGACCTTGACCTCAATGCCTATGATGCGTTCTATCGTACACTTGATCCTCAAACAGGTAGGTGGTGGCAAGTTGATCCCAAGGTAGACAATATGGAAGCCTGGTCACCTTATGCTTCCATGTTCGATAATCCAATTAAATATAGTGATCAATTAGGTGATGAGCCAGGAGATGATCCGCCAGGATGGAGGAAGGTGCTGGCGAGTGTCTTGGGTACGATAAATGGTTTAGAACGATCTGCTGGCTTACGTGGAGTAGATGCTAGCGCTTTCCCATTTACCGATACAGAGGCACAAATATATAACGGTGCTTCAACTGTTGGTCAGGTAGGAGGTACCGTCATGTTTACTACCAGGCCAGGAAGTGGCAATATGGGAGAGCCGACTCCGGTTCCTGTAGGGGTCGGAGAGATACAGGTTATTCCAGCAGGAGCTAAAGCGCCAGCAGGTACAATGGTTTTCCCTCTACCACCAGCTGAATCAAATAGGAATGCTAAAGGCGACAATATATTGAAACCCGACAAGGATGCTAAAGGTGATGCCCCTGATCAGAATGGCTCTAAGAATTATGACCATTCTACATTTAAGAGAGATGACAATGGCCCTGGCGGTCCTGGCACTGGAAACATATATAAGTATGAAGAATGGAAAGGAAACGAACGGAATCCTAATGGTTATGATACACAAAAGAGGTTTGATGGAGGTAAACCGGATGGTAGTGCAGGGTCTCCACATAAAACCAAACAAGGACAAGACATCCCTACTCCGCATGTTCAAGGAAGAGGAGTACCACAGGGTGCAAGAGCGCCTACTCCTAATGAACTGCCTAATAATAGTAGATTTATCAGGCCTGGCGGAATAATAATCTAATTATAAGCAAAAATTATGGAAGGAATAATTAATTGGATAGAGCAATGGTATGCCTCTCAATGTGATGGTGAATGGGAGCATGAATATGGAATCAAGATATATACGCTTGATAATCCTGGATGGTCTATAAATATAGACTTAAAATACACGAAGTTGGAGGATACGGAAATAGAATATCAACTTTTTGAAAAAGCCGAAAATGATTGGTATGGCTATTCAATTAAGAATGCAATGTTTAATGGCGGAGGCGATCCAGGTAAGCTGGAGTTTTTATTGTATAAGTTCAAGGAGTTGGTAGAATCAATTAAGTAGAAGTATATCCAAAGAGCCGCAGACGTTAGCTTGCGGCTCTTTACATTTGTTTAAGCTTAACATTTTTGATGAGGGCATCAAGCGTATAAAGTATGTGTTGTTTATCTTCCTCCGGGAAAGAGGCAATATCATTGAGGCGCTTTAGCATGGCCTGGTCCTTTAGTACATCTTGCTTTTTAGCCTCCCCCAGCAGGAAACCTACGGTAGTATCCAGTACCCTAGCAATATTTTTAACCACATCAATCGTGGGCTTCACTTCATCCCGTTCATACTTGCCGATAATAGAATGATGTACCTCTAATTGCCTGGCCAGCTCGGCCTGTGACAACCCTTTTTCTTCTCTGCACTCCCTGAGTTTTTTACCAAAACTGCTCATAAATGGTAGAATTACTGCTGTTTTACTTGTGTTTTGTAAAATTACCGCGCATATGTGGGATAATAAAATCATAAATTATTTGCTCAAATAATAAAATGTGATACTTTTGTACCAAATATTAGCAGGTTTAAAAGTTCAAAATATTTTTCCACATGGCAAAGCAAACCAGACTTATCAAACTGCACGGTAAATATCAAACGGTAAAAGATCATTATAATGGTGGCCGTGATGTACCCTGGCTGAATATAAGCGGCCTATGGCTAGAGCAGGCCGGTTTTAAGGTAGGCGATCAGCTAGAGATCCTGGTAGGCCGTCGGGTGCTGAAGATCAAAAAGAAAGCTGCTCATGGAAATACGGGACATTAAGCAGCAGTTATCTATCCTGGAAGTGGTAGCGCACTATGGGTTAAAGCCTGACAAGTATAACCGGTTGCTCTGCCCCTTCCATGCGGATAAAACACCCAGCCTGCAACTGTATCCCAAGACCGATACGTTCTGCTGCTTCTCTACGGCCTGCAGTGCGGGCAGCGGGGATCAGCTGCAGTTTATCCAGCTGATGGAAAAGAGTAGTAAGCATGAAGCTATTATGAAAGCGAAATCCATGCTGGGAGCGGCGAGCACTGCGCCAGTGGTTTTGCCAGTACAGTTACCAGCGGGCAGTGATGCTGATATACTGGAACAGGAAGCCTTAATGGCAAAAGTGTTCAGCTACTTTAAACGGTCATTACCCCTTGCAAAGAAAGCGGTCAGTTACCTGGAAAGTCGGGGCATGAATTACCAAGTACATGAGATAGGCTATAACAGCGGCGGGCTGCATGTGGAGAGCAAGAACCATCACCTGGTCAGCAGCATGGTAAAATACGGCCTGCTGAAACCCCGTTCCACTGGCGGTTATGGCGTATGGGCAAAAGACTGCGTGATCTTCCCATTAAAGAACCAGGAGCATAAAACGATATCATTATACGGCCGCAGTATCAGTAACAATGAGGATCAGCGGCATTTTTACCTAACCGGAAGAACCGGTCTTTATCCCTGTTATCCTGAGGGTGCTACTACGAGGTTAATACTTACGGAAAGTGTGATCGATGCAGCCAGCTTATTACAGCAGCCGGAGATCACTGCGGAGTACGGGGTATTAGCCTTGTATGGTACCAATGGCTTAACTGATGAACATCAGCAGGCTATTATCAGCTGTAGCGGCCTCGTAGAGATCATTTTTATGTTAGATGGAGATGATGCGGGCAGGGCAGCTACTATGAAACATGCCGCCACGCTGGCCGGGCTACTGCCACAGGTAAAGATCACAGCTGTAAGGCTTCCTGATGGAGAGGACGTTAACAGCCTGCTGCAAACACATGATGACAGCCGTATCTTAATAGATATGATCAGTGGGCGACAGCCTGTTAACTTTTATTCTTCAATTGAAAAGGAAACGCAGCCTGTTGAAAGTATGGCTACACCTGTAACAGCAGTAGATAGCAGGTTGAACACTGCTACCCCGGAGCTGTTAAGCTATGATGGCGGCCTGCTACAGATCACTATCCTGGGCGGTATTAAGCTCACGGGACTGGACCGCTTGCGGGTTACGCTGAAGGTAGAGCATAGCAGCAAACAACTGTTACCAGTACGTCACAATCTTGATCTTTATAATAACAGCCATACCGAGCAGCTTATCAGCAAACTATCAGAAGCTTTTGAAATGAACCTGCAGGTAGTCACAGGTATTATAGCCCAGCTCACCGGTGCACTGGAAGGCTACCGGGCATCGCGGCTGGAGAGCATGCAAGCCCGCCCGGCTATGAAACCAGCACTAACAGCTGCGCAAAGGGAGGTAGCTATTAATTACCTGCAACAACCAGGGCTGCTACGCCGTACCAGTGATGATATAGGACGATCCGGCATCATAGGAGAAACCGTTAACCGGCTTGTAGCCTATCTGGTGTACAGCAGCCGTAAACGGGAGACGCCTTTACATATTATGTTCCTGGGCGCCAGTGGCAGCGGTAAGACTTATCTGCAAGAACGAGTGAGCGAGCTGATACCAGTGGAAGATAAAATAGAGATCACCCAGGTGACGGAAAACGCCTTTTATTATTTTAAGCAGGAGGAGTTAAAACATAAGCTGCTGCTGATAGAAGACCTGGACGGCGCAGAATCTTCGCTGTATCCATTACGAGAGCTGCAGAGCAAGCGGCGTATATCTAAAACGGTTACCCTGAAGGACAGCAAAGGGAACCTGAAAACCGTTACCGTTACGGTAGAAGGTCCTGTGAGTGTGAGCGGATGCACTACCAGGGAGAAACTGTATGAGGATAACGCCAACCGTTGCCTGCTGCTATATGTGGATGGTAGCAGCGATCAGGATAGGCGTATTATGGAGTACCAGACGAGGTTAAGCGCCGGGCTTGTGGATCATGGCCAGGAGAAGGCAGTAAAGGAACTGTTTAGAAGTATCCAGCAGGTACTACAACCGCTGCGGGTGGTCAATCCTTATGCCGCTTACATCCAGCTGCCGGAGCAGATCTTTAAGCCACGTAGAACCATGACCTTATTATTATCGTTTATAGAAACGATTACCTTTTATCATCAGTACCAGCGGGAGATAAAAAGGGATGGCAGCGGCCATCCATATATAGAAAGCACGCCGGAAGATATATCGGCAGCGTTCGGGCTCTTAAAAGAGGTATTGTTCAGCAAGGGCGACGAGCTGGCAAAGGCCACCCGTAACTTTTTGGAACAGCTGAAGGCACATCTGTCAGCTGAAAACCTGGACAGCTTTACACCGCAGCAGATAAGGAAAGAGTTTAGATTGCATCCCCGTTCGCTGCAGCGTTACATCCGGGAGCTGTTCCAGTATGGTTACCTGCGCCAGGTAAGCGGCTATAAGCACCGCAAGGGTTTTGAGTATACCATCACTGACAACAATGAATATAGTCAGCTTACCAGCCTCATAGACGAACAATTACAGGGTATACTCGCCAAAATATCAGCTACTACGTCTACTACGACAGTACTGCGACAGTAAGTCACTGTCGCAGTAAAAATCGCCACAGATAAGGGCTTACATTACTACGACAACTGCGACAGCGGAAAAGACTATAGTAGCAAAAAATTAGATCTCCTCCTTTTTACCAGAAAATCTATTGTATGGAAATGGTCTACTTGTTACACAGTAATGAGCATGTGCTATTACAGCAAGGCTTTAAGAACTGGCTGCAGCTGTTGGGCTATGCTGATATCAGTGTCTATAATCTTCCTCGACATCTGCAGGAGTTTTTATATTACCAGGAGCAGCAGGGTAAGTATGGACTGCAACAGCTGTCAGCCAGTGATGCGACTGCTTTTATAGATCTGTTGAAGATAAGAACCGGTATCCGTACAGGCAGAGGCTATAGCAGTGGGCATATTAATAAATACATCCAGGCTTTACAGCTCTTTAGCCGTTACGTGAGAGAGACCGGCAAAACAGGAATAGGCTTCAGGCTGGAACGGCTGGAAGATAACCGAAGTACACCTACCTGGTTAACGGTGGCAGAAGTTCATACCCTGTACCGGGCAACGGATCATAGTGCGTTAGGAATGCGTGACCGTGCAATGCTCGCGGTGTTCTACGGCTGCGGCTTGCGGTTAAATGAAGGGGCAAGCCTGGAAGTAAGCGATGTGCTTACAGAACGGGGCTTACTATATGTACGTAAGGGCAAAGGCTATAAAGAACGGTATGTTCCCATCAGCGGCCGGGCTTATGAGCTGTTGCAACTTTATATAGACCAGGGGCGTCCGCAGTTGTTACAAAGCGCTACAACAATGCTATTTATAGGCCTAAATAAGGGCATCCCCTTAACGAAGCAGAGTTTATATATCCGTATCAAGCAACTGGCAAAAAAGGCAGGTATAATAAAGAATATCGGTACACATACTTTACGGCATAGTATCGCTACGCATCTACTGCAAAGCGGTATGGGGCTGGAACAGATACAGGAGTTTTTAGGGCATAGTCAGTTAGACAGTACACAGATTTACACTCACCTGGTAAATAATGTTCTATGACGTTCACTACCTATTTACAGCAGCGGTTCGCTGCGGTCACTGTTGATACATATAACAAGCAGCTGGAATGCTTTACCCAGTGGCTTGCTGGTGAGCAGTTAAACCCGGCTGATATGACTTACACAGAACTGCTGGACTTTATACGCTGGCTGCAAGAGCAGGGAAAAAGCAAAGGTGTGGTAAGGAGCCATCTTTGCGTACTACGGCATTACTTTAATTACCTGGTAGCAACAGGCAAAAGAACAGATAACCCTGCAGCCGGTGTGTTTATCAGAGGCATTAAAAAAAAGCTGCCTGGTGACTTGTTAAGCGTTCAGCAGCTGCAGCAGCTCTATGATCAGTACAGCATCCAGCTGCATGTAGACCTGGGTAAAAAGATCATGTTAGGGCTGTTGGTCTACCAGGGGCTGACTACTGATGAAATAGAAAGGCTGCAAGCTGCTGATATACGGTTAAAGGAAGGAAAGATCTTTATCCATGGAACCAGCCGCAGTAATGAAAGATGGTTAAAGCTGGAAGCAGTGCAGGTGGTAGAGCTGCAGTGTTATCTTGCTGATAACCGGCTCAAGGCTGGGGCTTTACTGGCCGGGCAGAAAAAGGGCTTTATCAGTGCCAATAATATTATTAACCAGGTGAACAGCATCATGAGGCAATTACGCCGGCTTAACCCCAAAGTGCACAATGCCCTACAATTACGGAGCAGTGTTATCACCGGCTGGCTGAAGCAGTATAATCTACGACAGGTACAGTATATGGCTGGCCATAAGTACGTGAGCAGTACCCAGCGTTACCAGCTCAGTGCCCTGGAAGATCTGCAACGCTCTTTGCGCAGGCATCACCCTATGGGTTAAGGCTGTATACTAACGCATACTGGGCAAATGTTTTACCATAGTTTTACCATTAGTGTATAATGAATTATAAACAGCTGGTTAGTAACTTGTTATTTTAGTGAGTCCGAGTCCTGCCAGGATCCAAGACAATCAGCGTCAGAGTCTGTCGTACTTGGGCATATCCTCGGTAAATCAAATAAAATCAGGCCAAGCGGTCTCCCTGCGCACAGCCTCCCCAAAAAACCGCGCCAGGCAGGCTACGCCGTGCCTGTCACGGTTTTGCTCTGCTTCGTGCTCCGGTCGGGGCAGCTCCCGGTCTGGCTGTATCCTGTTATGCCAGGTGCTTGTAATGACCGCCATCCCTTCGCTACCCGTTATGCGTCCGCCACCTGCCAACCGCCCTGGCCTTATCTGTTTTATCTGCCGTCCGCTGCGCTCCCGGCTATTAACATGGTCTAGCGGCGGCCTGCTATGGCTCCGTGCTTCGCTGCGCTACACACTCCCGCCATAGCGGCCAGGGCGGAATGGCGGTCGGTGGCGGCGGGAATGCTATTAAGCGATGGATTATAGCCGCCAAACAATCCCCCCTGATCAATAGGCGATAGAATATAACCTGCCGCGAACAGCGGCGACAGTAACCCTGATCAGCGTTAGTACTCTCTTGGCGCGTCCGTGGTCATAGATGAGGTGCCCAGCTTCAGCACATCACCCAGCTGCAGACCATAAGATCAGCAGAATATCATTATTAAACACCAGTACTCCACCTCATCTATGCCCCCGTACGTTCCCCCCTTATCTTCATCAATGCGATTTTTTTGTTCAATTGAAAAAGGAAGCCTTATTTTAGGGACAATAACAGTTCTTTGAAGATTACTGGTCAGAGACGGTAATTATTATCCATT
>Ga0102593_1000484_pt1 | contig 71086 bp, 63 predicted proteins | sample AraplaCol_mMS_r2_2_FD_76862 | JGI IMG/M metagenome (GOLD analysis project Ga0102593, IMG submission 76862) | Arabidopsis root microbial communities from North Carolina, USA - plate scrape MF_Col_mMS_r2 (SPADES assembly) (version 2) | ecosystem: Host-associated > Plants > Roots > Endosphere... | reverse complement strand
ATCCGCATGGCGTGGCCGAAGCCCGGCGCAAACTGGAAACGGCATACGCCTGGCTGGACAAAGTGATGGCGCACCGCACCTGGGCCGCCGGCGATGAATTCAGCATGGCCGACTGCGCCGCAGCCCCCTTCCTCCTTTACGCTCACTGGTCGCACCCGATCCCCGACAAACACGAGCACGTAATGGCCTACCTGCGCCGCCTGCGCGAACGCCCATCGTTCGCCCGCTGCTGGGCCGAGGCGAAGCCCTACCGGCACATGTTCCCGCTGGGCGTACCGGGCGGGGAAGAGTAATTTCGCGATCCCGGCTCGGCTCGCAATGTTGAACAAACTCATCTACAATTGCCGATTTAACAATCACGAGAGGCAATGATGCGTTTATTCTTATTATGCGGGCTCTTCGCCATGTCGATGGCGCAGGCCGAGGTGTTGTCCAACAATGCAGTCCAGCAAATCGCATCGATAGCACACGAGAACTGCATGAAGTCCGATACGGCGAAGAGCGGTTGGAAGGCGGACGAACTGGCATCGATTTGCGGCTGCGCCCAAAAGTCGATTGCAAACAAGTTGCGCAACGCTCAGTTCAGCAACGCCGACGAGCCAGCTCCGGCCGACGTCGACCTGCTCAAGAGTACTAGATCGAAGGCCATAAAGGAGTGTGTGCGAGCCCAACAGGAAAGCCAGATCATTAATTCAGGCGTTCCCCAGTGCATGTCAGGTGCAAGCACGAATCCCAAGCTCCGGGACTTGAGCAAGGACGACCAGGAAGCGGTCTGCGCCTGCACGGCCATTCTCACCGCACGCCTCACAGACTTCGACAAGCTCAACCAAATGGATAAGGCAAGCCACGAGGCCGGTGTTAAGGCTGTGTGGGCTACGTCATTTGACGAGTGCGCAAAAAAGTGAAAATACGCTACGTTGGATATCTATTGTTGGCCTGCTGTTGACGTCACCGGCGCAGGCCGAGAAGCCGTCCGAAGGTTGCAAAACCTGGAAGCCTGCGCCGCCAATCTACCCCACTAGATAGGGAAAGAGCCGGCGTGCCGGCTCTTGGAGGCTCGCTTACTGGCGGTTGCCGCGGTCAATCAGCTCGTCCGTGGCGTCGTCAATGGCTTCGCGCAGGTCGCCGCGCTGTTTCTGCAGCTTGCCTTCCACCTGCTTGGCAACGCCCTTCACCTGTTGCTTCGAGCTGCCGACCAGCTCGCCAGTTTCTTCCTGGATTTTGCCGCCGATTTCCTTGGCTTTGCCCTTCACTTGGTCCTTGTTCATGATGCGCTCCTCATTAAAAAAGTGCGACGAGCAAATGATACGAACAGGCATCGAGACCCACTGTACGCAAGCTAACAGAACTAACCTTTACGCCAGACTGAAGCCAGCCATGGTTGCTGTTCGCGAGGCAAGCCTGCCGGACGGTAATAGTGTGTGATGGGCTCGAAACCGGCTGCAGTGACTACCTCGGACCAGGTCTCGAAATCGTAGTAACAGCCGTAGCGCGGGCCATTCCATCCTTCCTCGTTGTGGCCGCGCGGGTTGGAGCTGAACAGGACTCCACGCGGCTTTAACGCCGCGTGCAGGCGTAGCAGCACGTCGGGCAGCACGGCACTGGGAACGTGGAACAGGGAAGCGTTGGCGAAGATGCCGTCGAACGATGCAGGCGGCAGGTCCAGCGCGACAAAATCCTGATGCAGGACTGTGCAGCCGCTCCAGTTCTGCGCCATTTCCACGAAATGGGCCGAGCCGTCCAGGCCGACCGGCTCATGCCCCAGCGACTTGAAAGTGCGCAGGTCGCGGCCAGGGCCGCAACCGAGGTCAAGGATGCGGAACGGGGGCGTTCCCTCAATCGCATCGAGCAGCGCCGCAATGTTCTGGCTTACGTCGTGGTCGCGCGTGCCTTCGAGGAAGGCTTGCGCGTTGCGCTCGTAATGTTCCAGCGTGCGGCGGGTGATCTGCTCGATGTCGTCCATCCCCCTACTTTACCAGACGCGCACGCGCTGTTCCGGCGCCAGGTACAGCTTCTGGCCCGGCTTCACGTCGTAGGCCTGATACCAGGCATCCAGGTTGCGCACGGTGTAGGTGCGCCACTTGGCCGGCGAGTGGCCGTCGGTCATGACCTGGTTGCGCAGCGAGGCATCGCGGGCCTTGTTGGCCCAGCTCGCGGCGTAGCCGTTGAAGAAGTCACGGTCCTGCGCCGGGGTGGCTTTGCCGCCCAGCGAAACGTGGTATGCATCCAGTGCTGCAGCCAGGCCGGCCAGGTCGGCCAGGTTTTCGCTCAGGGTCAGGGTGCCGTTCAGCTTCAGGTCCGGGAAGGCTTCATAGGCGTCGTACTGCGCCACCAGCTTGGCTGCTGCCTGCTTGAAGTGCTCGCCGTCTTCCTTGGTCCACCAGTCGCGCAGGCGGCCCTTGGAGTCGAACTGCGCGCCCTGGTCGTCGAAGCTGTGGCTGATCTCATGGCCGATCACGGCGCCGATCGCGCCGTAGTTCAGCGCATCGCTGGCCTTCATGTCGAAGAATGGCGGTTGCAGGATGGCGGCCGGGAAGTTCAGCGCATTCTGCATCGGCATGTTCACGGCGTTCACTACGTGCGGCGGCATGCACCATTCGGTTGGATCAACCTTCTTGCCCAGTTTTGCCAACTGCTGCTTGTAGTGGAATTGCTCGGCGCGCAGGGCGTTGCCCATCGCATCGTCAGGCTTGATTTCCAGGCCTTCGTAGGAAGTCCATTTATCCGGATAGCCTACGCCCACGTACAGGGTACGCAGCTTTTCCTGTGCTTCTTTCTTGGTGGCTGGCGCCATCCAGTCTAGTGCATCGACGCGCTTGCGGAAGGAGTCTACGATGTTGGACACCATAGTTTGCAGGCGTGCCTTGGCTTCGGCCGGGAAATAGCGCTCGACATACATTTTGCCGGCGGCATCCGGTACCGCGTTGTTGACGGCGCTCAGGCCGCGCTTCCAGCGTGGCGACAGTTGCGGCGTGCCGTTCATGGTGCGGCCGTAGAATTCGAAGCGCTGGTCGACGAAGGCTTTAGGCAGGAAGCCGCCGAAATGGTTCACGGTGTGGAAGGCCAGGAAGTCTTTCCAGGCTTGCAGCGGCATCTCGTTCACCAGGGCTGCGCTGCCGGTAATAGCGCTTGGGTGGTAGACGATGAACTTGTTCTGTTTGCCCAGGCCGGCGGCGCGGAAGAAAGCGCGCCAGTCCATGCCAGGCGCCTTGGCGGCGAAGTCGCGCATGGTCCAGGTGTTGTTGGCCTTCTGGATGTCGGCGGAATCTTCGCGGCTGCCGTGGGCTTGGGCCAGCTTGCGCTCCAGTTCATAGACGCGGGCGGCGCGGGTTTCCGGTTCGCTGTAGCCGGCCAGCTTCAGCATGGCGGCGATGTGGGCCTGGTAGGCGGTGCGCAGCTGGTGCATGCGCTGGTTGTCGTCCAGGTAGTAGGCGCGGTCCGGCATGCCCAGGCCCCCCTGCAGGATGTACGGGGTGTAGTGGTTCGGGTCGGTCAGGCCCTGTGCGATCCAGATGCCGAACAGGTTCTCGGTATAGAAATTGGTGGAATTCAGCGGATCCACGTCGGCGCGGATGGAACTGGCCAGGGCGCGTACCAGCGCAGCCTTGTCCTTGATGGCGTCGATTTTTTCCAGTTCCGGCTTGAGCGATTTCAGGCCGTGCGCTTCGATTGCCGCTTCATCCATGAAGCTGCGGTAGAAGTCCGTCACGCGGCGGGTGTCGCCGGTGGGCGATTTGGCGGCGGTTTCGTCGATCAGCTTGACGATGCGCTCGTTGGTCGCGTCGCCCAGCGCCGAGCCGGCGCCCCAGCTGCCTTTGTCGGCCGGGATCTGGGTCTTGGCCAGCCATTCGGCGTTCACATGGCCAAAGAAATCGTCGCCCGGCAGCGGGACGGCGTCTTGCGTTTGCGCTGCTGGGGCCGGGGCTGCCTGTTGGGCAATCGCCGGGACCAATCCCAAAGTGGCTCCACAGAAGGCCAGGGTAAGGGCCAGCTTGAGCGGCGTGACGCGGGTGGATGCTTGCATTTTTTGTATCCCTATCTAGTTATAAGTGGCGGAATGAGCCAGGCTGCACTCTAGCCGCTACGCTTGCATGACACCGCCCAATTGCGACAGACTGCAAATTTTCGGGATCAAATGCAGAAAGCTGGGAATGCTGTGCAGTGCGTCCAACGATTGTTAAAAACTTGCTGCACTCCCCTCTGGAATCGCTATATAGTTTCACCCACAGCAACGCCGAATTTAGAGGAGATTTTTCATGAAGCTCGAAGCACTGTTCCAGAATCCAACCGCGTTGCCAACCGCCCCGAAGGTTGTTGACGAATTGATCAGCAGCTTCGACAAGGCCAGCGTCTCCACCGAGGAAATTGCCAAGAAATTGTCGGCCGACCCGGTACTGAGCGCCAAGCTGCTGCGCCTGGCCAATTCCGCCTATTACCATGTGTCGCGCTCGATCGGCACCGTTGAGGATGCGATCCTGATGCTGGGCTTCGTCACCGTGCGCACGCTGGTGATCAGTTCCGGCCTTGTGAGCGGCTTCAAGACCGTGCCCGGCATGGACCTGCGCCAGTTCTGGCGCTACAGCCTGCGCACCGCCGTGGGCGCCAAGTTCATCGCCAAGGCTTGCAAGCAAAACACCGACCTCGCCTTCACCATCGGCATGATGCATTCGATTGGCCAGCTGGTGATCCATGCCGGCATGCCTGAGCAGGCGCTGGCGCTCGACAAGGCAGCCGGGCCGCTGGATGAGCGCCGCCTGGAAACCGAAAAGGCTGCGCTGGGCTATACCTATGCCGACGTCGGCGCCGAACTGGCCAACCGCTGGAAATTCCCGCCGACCTTTGCGGAAACCATTGCGGCCATTCCCAATCCGGGTGAAAACGAGCTGGCTGCGGTGATCCACCTGGCTGCCTGGCGCGCCCGCATCGACGAAAACAAGCTGTCTCCGGAACAGATCGCCGCCTGCTACCCTACCGAGGTAGCCGAGAGCCTGGGCCTGGAAGAAAACGCTCTTATTGATCAAATGCCATCATTGGACGAGCTGAGCGCCGGCCTGGACGAGCTGATCAGCTAAGCAATTTCGTTTAATGTCTGCCGTTGCGACCCTTGGGATGGGGGCGCAACGGCATTTTTTTGGAATTTTCTCAAATATTTTTCAAAAAGACCCTAAAGTTCCTTCCGAGCCTGACGTTAATCCTGACATGCGGTACTCCGCGCACAGAATCCAAGGCTCAAAATGTCCTCGACCCAAGTTCTCGCTACCTACGAAAAAATTGCCGGTTTGACCAGCCAGATGGTGGGCGCCGCGCAAGCCAGCGACTGGGATTCGCTCGACAGCATGGAAAACCAGTGCGCAGCGGCTTCGGTAGCCCTGATGGGCGGTGCCGCTCCCCTGCAGGGCGATGCCCGCAAGCGCAAGATCGAGCTGCTGAAGCAGATCATGGCCAACGACCGCGCCATCCGCGACGTTACCGACTCCTGGCAGAATCGCCTGCACGGCTGATTCCAGCAACACCAGAATCAAGCGCCTCCGGGCGCTTTTTTGTTTTAAAGGGAACGTACCCTTTAAAGGGGTACGTCCCCTTTAAAACAAAAGGCGCCCGCTGGGGGCGCCCTGGAATTCGGAGGGGCGAGCACCAGGTATCTCCTGGTGTCGCCTCAGCGCCGGTTGCACCCGGCGTTCATATCGCCTCAGTCGGCTATGAACTGCTTCCGGAAGGGGTCGTTTCTTCAACGTCGCTCTGCGGTTCGCGTCACGCTATCGGTGGTGACTGCGGCAGAACCCGGTCCGTGTGAGCCCAGTATAACGCAGGTAAAAAAATCTTGTCCAGCATTGAAATGCATAGGGATTTGCAAGTAAGTGATCTATTTTAGCGCTCCTTCGAACCTTCAAGAAATAGGGTAGCCCCCCCCAACGGGTACCCCCCAGCAGAAATGAGCCCCCCCCTGGCAATTGGAGTTTCACCACAACCGATTTGCTATCAATAGGTCGTCGTGACCACCCTTATGCAAAGCATCAAACGCAAGTTGCCATTGCTGCATTTAACCAAATGAGCAGTGTTGCCCAGCTTTCAAAATCAACTCCCCCGCAGACAACTATAAGGACTGGTCTTTAGGACCCACCCAGCTTTCCTGCAATCAACTATTAATTAACTCTCGCTAAAAATAAGGGATGCAAATTAACAGTTACGCGTTAAAGTTTTGCAACATTTACTTAATAATAGTAGCGAATAGTTTTCAACATAACAACACTATGATACGTTTATGAAGCGCAGTTAATCCCAATCGCGCAGCATTCCTTGCGTTCAGCCAGTTTCACAAACAGTCATAAACATACCTAGGAATAAATCATGAAAATAGCTCTGTTAGCTGCAGCTTGTACATTTTTTATCAGTGGTTGCGCTTCGATAAAACTTAGCAGTAGCCCAGACGACTCCAGCGCCTGCAGCGGTGGAGAACAGGCCAGTATCGACGACTACTTCAGCAAAACCGGGTGGGATTCGAAAGATAAAAACAAGATATTCCAAACTGAAAAACTTAAACCGTTGAAAACTATATTAAATGGTAACATTGTTCCCTTTTCCGGTCCGTCTGCATGGAACAACGCGAGTGGCGGCGCAACAGGAATAAAATCATACCCCGCCGAGCTACCGGAGCTGCTGAAAGCATTGGAAATCAATGATCTATCTGACACCCGCGACAGAAGTGTGATGAATGTAAAGTCTCTGAGTGAAATGGAAAATAAGTCAGGAAAAAAGTTGGAAGCTGCACTGTCCAGCTTGACTCCCAAACTTTATAAATTTCAGGATGCTCCAGAATCAATGGAAATTTCAGCCAAAGACGACACGATTAAAACAATAAGTGAGGCCATTCAAGCCGATGGAGCTGAAGGACTTTACAAAATGACTCTTTATCAGCTACAAGTCGCCGGGGCCGAATTTTTGACCTCCGATATATCCAACATCGATACAAAGACAATTTTGCTCGCACAACGCATCGTTGATCATGAAAATGCCAAATTCCTAAGAACTTATCTCAATGCCTACTTCCGTGCGGGAAAATGGTTTCAAGCAAGCCTGAATACGGCTAGTTTTTCCGACGAGGCGGCTTCGATTCTGAAAAAGGCTGTGAATGGCAAAGTTGATTCAGCGACTCAAGCCGACATTGTAAAGAAGCTTACAGAGAAGCTGAATTTACTTTGCAAATCGAAAGAAAGCGATGCCTGTTTACTTACCTCTGGGCTCGGCAAAACCGCACTTATAACGCGGAACGGAAGCTCTATTCAGTTTAAGGGCGTTGCTCTCGGAATTGATTATGATGGACATGTGGAAACAAGCTGGGACTACCCAAAATCCGTTGAGTTCGCTCCTCAACTGGTTCGTGTATTTGTCGAGGCATTGTACGACGCGCGACGACCGCGCATCCCAGCAGTAGACAATTCAACCGCATGTACTGCACCAAGCAATGGAAGCCCGGCGCTGTACGATGGTCTAAGCTGCCTCACCAAATCAACCATCGACGCTTACCCTTTCCTTAAGGATGCAGTGGCTAGCACCGACGAAAAGGCATCTAAAGCAGACGGATTAACTGGTGCCGGTGCCGGACTCTTGATAAGGAGCTTTTGGGTTGCAGCTCTGAACAATGAGACTGCGTCAAAGTCTGTTGAAAATTTGGCTGCTGTTATCGCAAAAAAACAGACTGAGCGCTACGCATGGGGACGTGTAAAGAAGACTTATTGCACTAGGGATGCCAAGACTCCCGCGGCCTGGACCGTTGACAAGTCCTAGCCAAGCAAAGCACGGCGGGCGACACAATCCAGAGAAATCATGTCGTCCGCGTTAGTCACACAGCGTAATTCTGATGGGCCGAATGGCTGACCTTCATCTGCCGGGTTCTTCGCCTTGCGAGAAGGCCTAGCCTTAAGCCAACAGAATTGCTGGTTACTAGTGTGCAGCAACCTCCACTGCATCTTCCAGGACCGGTACATCGTCTCCTGCATTGCCCTTTTTGCGGAACGATTGCCATATCTTTAATGGTCCTTTTGCTTGGCGCTTACGCATAAAGTAAATCGCACCGCCAAGCGCCGCCATCCCTGCAAGCACGCCCCCGGCAATCATCATCATTCTGCTGTGCGGGTTTGCCGCCAGGTCAGCAGCGACACCGGGCTTGACCGGGGTGGCGCCAGGTTTTGCGGGGGCAGCGCCTGGCTTGGCCGGGGCCGCTTCGGCTTTCGGCGCAGCGACTGCAGGCGCCGGCGCGCTGGTGGCGGCCGCTGCGGCCGGCGCCGCGGCGGAAATTTGAAGGCGCTGCACTTTGTCCTCTATATCCGCCAGCTTGCTTGTCATCGCTTCGCATTGCCGGAGCTGGGCTTCCACTTGCTTCGCCGGGGCGCAAGACGGGGCGGCGGCAGCGGACGGGGCTGGCGTGATTGCAGGAGCGGACGCTGCTGCGGCTGCGGCGGCAGGCCTTGGCGTTACCTTGCGTGCGGACGATGCCGGCTCAGGCGCCCGGTCAGGCTCTGGTTTTGGCGCAGCGGCCGGTACAGGTTGCGGCGGTGGATTTGCACTTTGCTCCCTGGCCTTGGCCATGGCGACCTGCTGGCGGTGCGCAAACGCGCGTTGCGCCGCTTCGTTCAGCCCTGCCTCGCTATTGGCCTGCGATGGCGGGGTGACGGCAGCCGGTGCGGGTGCAGCGGGCTTCGCAGCCGCTGCGGCCAGGGGCACCGGTTCTGCCGTCGGCATCGCGGCCACGGTCACAGGCCGCTGACCGGGCGGCTCAGGCGTCAGCCAGAGCGAAGCGGCGCGGATGATCTGCCGCCCTCCACTATTCAGTTCAAGGAACAGGTGCAAGGCTTCTGCATTCACCGGCTGCAGCGTGGTCAGGTGCAGGAAGCGCTTGTTGTCGCGCTTTGCGATGGAAATGTACAGGCCGCCAAGCGCCGGCGGCATGGCTACGTTGGCGCCCTTGAAGACATCCGGGTTCGCCAGCCTGGCCTGGATGTCGGCCAGGTCGGCAGCTGTCAGGTCAACCAGTTCGATATCCGCCGAAAGCTGCTGGCCAATGTGGGAATTGACCTTGATCTCGCCCAGTTCGGCCGCGCGCGGCGCACCGCACAGGGCGGCGGCGAGCAGCGGCAAAGCGAGGATGCGAGTGGTCAATCGTTTGCTTAGCATGGAAGACAGGCCTGTTACTTCGATGTATTCATTAACGGCAGAATATCCGTTTTTTGTAGGCCTCGGCAGAGTGAGTGGCATTGGCGTTAGAATCCAAGCATCACTTTCCAACGAGGGAGCCCCAGATGAACAGCAGAACCGAGCGTGACAGCTTTGGCCCGATTGAAGTTCCAGCCAGCCAGTTGTGGGGCGCCCAGACCCAGCGCTCGCTCGAGCACTTCCGCATTTCCAGCGAACGCATGCCGGCCGAACTGATCGCCGCGCTTGCCAGCGTGAAGCGTGCGGCCGCCAAAGTAAACGTCGACCTTGGGGTGCTCGATAGCGCCAAGGCCAACGCCATCATGCAGGCCGCCGATGAAGTCCTGGAGGGCAAACATCCGGGCGAATTCCCGCTGGCCGTATGGCAGACCGGTTCGGGGACCCAGTCGAACATGAACATGAACGAGGTGCTGGCCAACCGCGCCTCCGAGCTGATGGGCGGCGAGCGCGGCGAGGGCCGCAAGCTGCATCCGAACGATGACGTCAATAAAGGCCAGTCGTCGAACGACATCTTCCCTACCGCCATGCACGTGGCGGCAGCGCAGGCTGTGGCGACCAACGTCCTGCCGGCGCTGCGGCAGCTGCGAGCCACATTGCAGGCAAAGGCGCAGGCATTCGAGGGCATCGTCAAGATCGGCCGCACCCACCTGCAGGATGCCACGCCGCTGACCCTGGGACAGGAATTTTCGGGCTATGTGGCCCAGCTGGACTATGCCGAAAAAGCCATCGAAGCCACCCTGCCCGCCGTGCTGGAACTGGCGGCCGGCGGCACCGCGGTCGGCACCGGCCTGAACTCGCATCCCGAGTATGCAACGCGCATCGCTGCCGAGCTGGCGAGCCGCTTGAAGCTGCCCTTCCGCACCGCCGACAACAAGTTCGCCGCGCTGGCCGGGCATGACGCCCTGGTATCCGCCCATGGCGCCTTGAAGACGCTGGCCACCGCCCTGATGAAACTGGCCAACGACGTGCGCTGGATGGCTTCCGGCCCACGCTCCGGGCTGGGTGAAATCAGCATCCCGGAAAATGAGCCGGGCAGCTCGATCATGCCGGGCAAGGTCAATCCAACCCAGAGCGAAGCGCTGACCATGCTGTGCTGCCAGGTGTTCGGCAACGATGTGGCGATTACCGTCGGCGGCTCGTCCGGCAATTTCGAGCTGAACGTGTTCAAGCCGCTGATCGCCCACAATTTCCTGCAAAGCGCCCGCCTGCTGGCGGACGGCATGCGCAGCTTCGACGAGCACTGCGCCCATGGCATCGAACCCAACCTGGGCCGCATCGAAGAGCTGATGGAACGGTCGCTGATGCTGGTTACCGCGCTGGCTCCCCATATCGGTTATGATCGCGCCGCGCAAATTGCGAAGAAGGCGCAGCACGAGGGCACTACTTTGAAAGAGGCGGCGTTAGCCCTTGGTTTTGTGAACGAAAGCCAGTTCAACGAGTGGATTGTTCCGCTGGAGATGACGAAGCCCGGCGGCAAGGGTTAATGCTCGGTGGGAATACAACACCTCCGCGCCAACCCAACAGAAAGAGGATTAAAATGCAAAAAGTAGATTTCGAATTGACAGGCGAGTACATCGAGCTGAACCAGCTCCTGAAGGTAGTTGGCCTATGCGACAGCGGCGGCGCCGGCAAGCAGATCGTGGCGAGCGGCGATGTCAAGGTCGACGGCAAACAGGAGTTGCGCAAGACGGCGAAGATCCGGGCGGGCCAGAAGGTGCGCCTGGGCGACGTGCAGATCGACGTTCATGCCGAGGGCAGTGCGGCCTGATTGATCCGCGCGGAGGGTTAGCTCCATGGATGGTCCCGACGAGAAGCAAGTGCAGTCCCAGGAACAACTGATCGGTGACCTGCGCCAGGTCATCGAGAATGCCGAAGAGCTGCTCAAGAATACCGATCATTACACCAGCGTGCTGTACCAGTCGGCACGCGCCAAGCTCGCCCAGGCCTTGCTTGCGGCAAATGAAGAGCTGGAACGGTGCGAGGATGCGCAACTCCTGCGCATGATCGAGGCGACCCACCGCGCTAACCTGCTGCACCGGGACTTGTCCGGCGAAGACAAGTTAATGCGGGCGTTTAGCTAGGATTTGATGCTGCAGCCATTGCTGGAGGCTGGCGGCAACGTTGAAATTCCCATCCAGTGCGAAAGCGGCGTCGAGCGCGTCGCCGAATGTCTTCCCTTCCCTTAATGCCTGCAGCGCTGCATATTGCGGCGCTTGCAGCTGCGTGACCTGGGCTGTCCATGCAGGGCGGCTGAGGAACGCGCGGCTTGGCTCGTCCATCTTGTTCGGGAATGGCATTCCCTGATGGGCCAGCCAGAGGGGTACGACGGCCCATTCCGACTCGAAAAGCTCGGCGGTCGGCTGCCAGCGGAAGCCTTGTTCTTCCACAGTTTGCGGGTTGATGTCCTGCGCTTGCAGCGCGGGTTCGTGCGGGGCGTAATGGATGCGGTGCAGTTGCCATTCCAGGCGAGCCATGTCGGGCAGGTAGGGCAAGTCCTTGACGTGCTCGAAGCAGCGCAGGAAGGGCTCGAAGCGGGCGCCGAAACGGTTCAGGTCTCCGCTGTCGGAAGGGTGGGCGCGGCCGTATTCGCGAGCCAGCGCAGCGAAGAACTCTTCACCAACCAGTTGCGCAATAACGGGATAGGCAGCAGCCAGGGCCTTGGTCCAGGTAGAAGCCAGGTTGCCTCGGTATAGACCGAAGCGTTCGCCGTGCCTGAGCTGGAGCGAGGCTTCGTCCGCCGGCGCGAACAAGGCGTCGGAAAATGCTTGCTGCTGCGCGGCCAATGCGTCGCAGCCGACCGGCAGGGATTGCCCGCTCCTGCTCGCGATGCCCAAGTCAACTTTCCCGGGAGGCGGGAAGTTGGCGGCAATTGCAGCTGCTTTGACGGCCTCGCCAAGCAGGACTTCAAGGGGCGGAATATCGGTGTCCCATTCGATCAGCGTGGGCACGGCGCCGAAGCGGCTTAGTGCTGCTTCGTACAGGCGCCAGACGGGATCGGCGACAACCGCGCCGTGGTGGTCGACGACAACATCGGGGGTGACGAGGTGTCCGGCGAGGTGGATTTCGCCGACTGTGCCGGGGGCAATCGCTCGCAGCGCTGCCACGGCGTCCTCACCATGGTTCAGCTGGTTGACGTACAGGTTGTTCACATCCAGCAGCAGGCCGCAACCGGTGCGGCGCGCCAGGGCGGCGAGGAATTCCGCTTCGCTCATTGCGTCGTCGGCGAAGCGCACGAAGCTGGAAACGTTCTCGAGCAGGATGGCGCGGCCAAGCGCGTCCTGCATGCGCCCTACCCGCTCTGCCAGCAGGTCAAGCGCGGCGTGGTTCAGCGCCAGCGGCAGCAGGTCGTTGAGGTGGCGGTCGAAGACGGCGCCCCAGCACAGGTGTTCGGAGACCAGCGCCGGCCCAATGCGCCGGGCGAGGCTTACGACACGCGCGAGGTGGTCGGCGCTGAAGCCGCGTGCCGAGCCGAGGCCCAGGCCTACGCCGTGCAGGCTGATCGCGTAGTCGCGCCTCAGTTCCTGCAGTACGTGGAAGTCGCCGCCGGCCTGGTCGAGGTAGTTTTCAGTATGTACCTCAAGCCAGGCGGCGCGTGGCCGCTGCTCGAGGAACTGGCGGTAGTGCGGTGCCCGCAATCCAATGCCTGCTCCCCGCGCTACGGCGTGTTGCGTCATTGCTTACTTGGCTGGCGCGGTGGTCTTGCCGCCGGCTTTTTCGCAGGTGCCTTTGGCGACGAATTTCCACTCGCCAGCCATATTGTCGGTCTTGGCCTGGTTGGAGCAGCCGTGGGTGCCGGTGGCGCAGTCGTTCTGGCCAGCCTTGGCGATGCCGTAGCATTTTTCTTTTTCCGCTGCTGGCTTGTCCTGGGCTGCGGAAGCAACGGTGCTGGCGGTGGCGCAGATGGTGGCCAGGGCGGCGGCGATCAGGGCTTGGCGGTTTTTCATGCAGGGTCTCCTCTGTAGGTTTGCGGGTGTGCGATTAGACCATAAAAAAAACCCGCTGGCACCGGTATGGGTGCGGCGGGTTCCTTGCGGCCTGCGCGAGGTCTTGGCGACCGGCGTTCAGGCGGTGGTGTTGATGTTCTGGCCGAGGTGGGATGGCAGGTTGGCGGCAGGGGTCGCGGGCGGAATCGCTTCGATCAGGGCCTGGGCGCTGGAGGCTTGCACGTCCATTGCTCTTTTCAGCACGGCGTAGCCAACCTCGGTACGATTGCTCGTATCGGCCATTGTCGTTGCCAGTTTTGCAATGCTCATTGCATCCATTTGAACCTCCCACTCGTATCTATCCAGATTTACGGATGGGATTTGGCGAACTTTAGGCTTGGCGCGGGATTTTTTTGATGAGCCAGGCCAGTACGGAGTCGGGGCGATTCAGGTCGAGCCATTGCAAGCGAGGCGGCAGGCCGTCCGGGGCTGGCTGGTCGGAGGCGACGGCGACAATCGTATGGTCGTCGAGATAACGCGGCGGCTGGCCGGCGATGGCGCGGTAGACTTCCAGCTTGTCGATTTGCCATGCGTGGAAGCCTTCGACCAGGGTCAGGTCGGCGGGCTGCAGGCGGGCCAGTTGCTCGTCGGCGCCGGGTTCTTCGGCTCCGCGTAGTTCGTGGATGATGGCGAAACGATAAGGCGAGGCGATCATCACCTCGGCGGCGCCGGCATGGCGGAAACGGGCGCTGTCTTTCCTTGGCGGTTCGAGCTCGAAGTCATGGTGGCTATGCTTGATGACGTTGACTTTCCAGCCGCGCGCGGCCAGCTCGGTGACCAGGTATTCGATCAGGGTGGTCTTGCCACTGCCCGAAGGGCCGGTGACGCCGACCACGTTCTGCTTGCTGCTCATAGCGGTACCCGGTAACGGTAGCCGCGGAAGCTGAAGATGGCTTGCTTGGGCTGGAGTTTGTCCAGGATCAGGCCGGGGGCGACTTCCTCGCCTTCCCTGCGTAGCACTTTGTCGATCAGCAGCAGGCGATCGGCGGGATTTTTCGAATACATGTAGCCACCAAGGGTGATCTGGGGGATGGCGCGCTGGATCGGCTCGGGCAGCTCGCGCAGGGATTGCACTTGTTCCTCTACCGGCGCTGGCGCCTGGGACGGAGCCGCGACCGGGGCCGCCTGCGTTAGGTCTGCACCGCGGGCCCCGCTTCCGGCTTGCTTCTGGGCGGGCAACTGGGGAGCCTCCGCGGCGCGGGCTGCGGATGGCGCTGCGGCGGCATGGGCGTCGGCAGCGCGCTGGCTGGACGTTTGCTGGCCGATAGCTCGCTGTGCTGGAGGCGCTTCTCCTGGGCGTTCTGGCGCCGGGACTGCGGTGATCGCTGCGGCCGGCGCTGCCGGGGTGGCGCCGGAAACGGCGACTGCGGTAGCTGCTGGTGCGCTGTGGGCATCACGGCCTGGTCCGGAAGCGGTGACCACAGGCGTGGCGCTGCTACTGGCGGCTGCTGGGCCCACGGCCGGAGCGGCGAGAACCGGCGCGACACTGGCTGGCGGCTGGGCGGCGACTGTCGGCAAGCTCGCGACTGGCGGCAAGCTCGCGGCGGGCGGCTGGCTGGCGGCGGGCGGCTGGCTGACGGCGAGCGGCGCGCTTGCCGCTGGCTGCTGGCTCGCCGCTGGCTGCTGGCGCACCAGCATGGTCGCAAGGCCGGCGATGGATGCGGCCATCAGCGCCATCGCGACGATCACCGGGGTGCGCCTGCTGGACGCGCCTTGCCCTGCCGGCGCGGTGGCCAACGTGGGTGCGTGAATGGTCGGGGTGCTGCCAATCTGGCGTTCGGCCTGCGCTTTTTTCAGTGCTTCGAGAATATAGGACATATTATTTACCCGCCTCGGCCAGCAGGTGCGGCTCGGTCTCCCTGCCCGGCTGCGACAGGCGGATGAAAGTTCGTGGTCCCGCCACGCCGTCGGCCTTCAAGCCTTGGGCGAGCTGGAACTCGCGCAAGTATCGCAAAGTTTCACCAGCTAGTGGCTGGTTATCGCGCGGTTTCTTGACCCCGTTCATTTGTGCCAGGCGGCGCGCCAGCCAGTCGACGTCCGGCCCCTTGTCGCCTTCGCGGACTTCTTCACGCCAGGAACGCGGCGCACGCCAGAAGGTGGTGAAGGTACCGTCGAAGCGGGCATCCAGCGCTTCCAGTGCCACCTTCTCGCTGCCACGGGCCCCGACCAGCGTAGCGCTCTTGTCGTCGAGAGCGGTCAGCAGGACATTGCGCGGCAAGGAGTCGCCGTCGCGCAGCTTGATAATGACTGGGCGGTCCAGGTTGCGGATTTCTTCCAGGCCGCCCTTGGTTTGCATGCAGCGCAAGTTGCGTTTGGCGGCTTCGGCGCAGCCTTCACCTTCCTCCAGCGCCACCTCCCATTTGGCGGCGAGCTGGCCAAGGGCTGCGTCCATTGTGAGCCAGGCCGGCATGGTGGATTGGGGCGCAGCGGCAGCCACCTGCGCGGGACCGGCGAATGCCGACGGTGCTGCAGCGACTTTCGCAACCGGGGCCGCAGTTTGCGACGCCGGGACAATCGCCTTCGGCGCGGTTGCAGTGGCGGGCGTGGATGGCGCGCGCGCAGACGGCATCAACTGCCATGCTGCGGCGGCAGTCAACGCCGCCCCGGCCAGCACGCCGGCGGCAGCTACGCGCCACGCTCGAACGCGAACCGGCGCGGCCTCGCCTGCAAACACTTCCTCCGCCGCCCGGCGCAATATGGTGGCATTCACCTGCGCGCGGTTTTCGACATAGGCGCCCAGCAGCGCCCGGTCGCACAGCAGGTTGATCCTGCGCGGCACGCCCTTGCTCAATTGGTGGATGCGCCGCAGCAGCCCGCGCGGGAACAGCTCCACCGCGCCAGCGCCAGCCACCGCCAGCCGGTGCTGAATATAGCTGCCCACCTCCGCCTCGGACAAAGGCCCCAGGTGGTAGCGCGCAATCACCCGCTGCGCCAGTTGCTCGAGCTCCGGCCGCGCCAGCATCTGGCGCAGTTCCGGCTGGCCGATCAGGATAATCTGCAGCAGCTTGCGTTCGCTGGTTTCCAGGTTGGTCAGGAGGCGCAACTGCTCCAGCACATCGGCCGACAGGTTTTGCGCCTCGTCGATGACCAGCACATTATTCAGGCCGGCCGCGTGCGACTCCAGCAGGTAGCTGTTGACCGCGTCCACATACGATTTGACGCTCGCCCCCTCCGGCGCCACGCCGAATTCATCGCACACCGACTGCAGCAGTTCTTCCACCGTCAGCTTGGGATTGAAGATATAGGCGAGCCGGCAATCGGCCGGGATCTGCTCCATGAAACAGCGGCACACCGTGGTCTTGCCGGCGCCGATTTCGCCGGTCAGCAGCACGAAGCCGCCGCCGCTTCCCACGCCGTACAGGAGGTGCGCCAGCGCCTCACGGTGCCGTTCGCTCATGAACAGGTAACGCGGGTCGGGGGCAATCGAGAACGGCTGCTGTTTGAGGTTGAAGTATTGCGTGTACATGGTCGGCGCTTAGCGCAGCGCGGGCGGCAGTTGCTTGAATTTGGCGCAGTATATCTTGGAGCGCGTGTTGAAATAGACGATGCGGCTGCCCGGCTTGGACTCCCGCACCGGATAGCGCGAAGTGTCGATTTTCGCATAGGCCTGGCCGTCCTGGCGGAGGATGGCCTTTTCCAGCTCCTCAGGCGTGGTATCGGTTACGGCGCCGACAAAGCTGTACGGGTAGCTTTCGTCGCTGATGATCACCTCCAGCACGGGAAAACCCCACAGGATCGCGTCATTGGTCCGGAACCAGTAGGCCCCGCCTTCGCGCTTGTAGGGGCGCCCGAAATACTGGCTGAGATAGTCGAAATAATAACGGTTGGAGGTCTGGTCGCGGCACAGCAAGCCATTGCCGAGCACATCGCCGAAGTGGGAAGGCGGCGCTGCCTGCGCCGCGAGACTGGCGGCCAGCAGGCTCGCCGCCGTGAAGAAGCGCCGCATCATTTACAGCTTCTGGAACCAGGCGCGGTTGGCACTGATCTTGGCCTTGGCCGATGGAGGCAACGCTTCGTAGCAGCCAGGATATTGCTTCAGGGAACCCTCGCGGACTTCCTTCTGCAAACCATTGATCAGGAACACGTATACCGTTCCACCCTGGTCGGTCTTTTTGGTCCCCAAGTACTTGATCATAAGTGTCTCTCCTGACGAGCATTATGACATTTCAAGGCGAAATCACAACTTTTTGCCCGCTACCGTGTGCATTTCAGTATCGGAAAATTGCAGTTGGTTCCCCGTTTTTGCGCGTCTGTCTTTTTCCGGCCCGGCGGCGACGCCGATTCGCATATCGTTCCAGCATCACCAATCCTGAACAGTGACAATCAAAATGAATAAGCTGATCACCTACGGCGCCGCTGTTTCCCTGATCGCGCTGGGCGTCACCGCCCTGCATGCCAGCCCTCCGGACAGCGAAAAGAAGGCCGACCTCACCCCGACCAGGGAAAACCGCCCGGTGACTGCTTTTTCCCGGATTGAACTGGAAGGCCCTTACAAGGTGCTGATCAATGCCCAGGGCGAAACGGGCGTGGAAGTCAGCGGCCCGAAACGCCAGGTCGAGCAGCTGGAAACCGTGGTCCAGGGCGATACCCTGCACGTGCGTCCGCTGCGCCGCAACCACTGGGTGTTCAGCTTCGGCAAGCAGCGCGAGCCCGTTATCGTGAAAATCAGCACCAGCGGCCTGAAAGCCCTGAGTTCCAGCGGCAGCGGCGACGTCGAGCTGGAAAGGGTCGACAGCAGCGAGCTGAAACTGATCTCGACCGGCCCCGGCGATTTCAGCGCCTCCGGCACGGCGACCGAGCTGATCGTCAAGGCCAGCGGCAGCGGCGACATGCACCTGCACCGCATGCGTGCCACCAATGTGAACCTGGTCATGACCGGCCCTGGCGACGTGAGCGCCCCGGCCATTACCGGCGACCTGAATGCGGTCCTGTCCGGGTCGGGCGACCTGGAAGCCGGCGACGTGCGCGCCAACAAAATCAACGCGTCGATGAGCGGCCCCGGCTCGGTCGAGCTGCGCGGCAGCAGCCGCGATATCCGCGTCGACATTTCCGGCTCCGGTGACCTGGAAGCCTGCAGCATGCAGGTGGAAAACGTCAGCGCCATGCTGAATGGCCCGGGCAGCGCCTGCCTGAACGGCCAGATCAAGAAGTTCGACGCCGAAGTGCACGGCTCAGGCGACCTGGAAGCGCGCGGCCTGCAAACCCAGAATACCCGCGTCAGCCTGAGCGGCCCGGGCGGCATGAACCTGTCCGGCAGCAGCGAAACCCTGAGCGCCGATGTCAGCGGCTCGGGCGACCTGGATGCCAAGCAGCTCAAGGTGGCCAAGGCCATCGCGCGCAGCAAGGGCCCCGGCAATATCTACCTGAGCAAGGTCAGCGATTCGCTGGATGCCGACGTGCGCGGCTCGGGCGACCTGCATGCCGAACCGGAATGCAAGGACGTCAAAGTCACCATGAGCGGGCCAGGCGGCGTGCAACTGCGCGGCTGGACCCGCTCCCTGAATGCGCAGGTGACCGGTTCCGGCAGCCTGGATGCGCGCGACATGCTGGCCAAGCAGGCCGAAGTCAATGTGCGCGGCCCGGGCAATGCCACGGTCAACGTGGAAGGCAAAGTGGCCGCACAAGGCCAGCAACTGGTTTCCGATAAACAGCGTGTGGTGACGGTCGACCGTCGTGGCGCCCACGCCGAATGATTGACGACATCGCTGCTGACGCCTGAGGCGCCGGCAGCGATTAGCTATTCTCCCTATGCCCGGCCAGCGTGCCGGGCTTTTTTTCGTCCATATTGCAACTTTGGCACCACAGTCCATACCAAAGTGCATACCATTCCAGCACCAATCAAACATCATATAATTCAATGACTTGCAGAATATTTTCGCTGTTTAGGCAAAGACCTAAACAATACCAGTTAAATACCTGTTGACAAGCTGGTGTGCTCCTCATATAGTCGCCACAGTTCTTTTCATCCCTTGAAAAAATGATCGAATTCCTGATAGGCGTCGATGGCGGCGGCAGTGGTACACGCGTGCGCCTGGCGCGTGCCGACGGGCAGTTGCTGGGCGAAGGCCAGGCCGGTCCATCCGCCCTGCTGCACGGTATTAAGAATGCCTGGGCCGCGGTGGAGGAAGCCACGGCGCGCGCCTTCGAGGCAGCCGGCGTGGCACAACCGGCACGCCAGCACATTGCCATTGGCCTGGGCCTGGCAGGCGTGCATAACAAGCAGTGGGCCGCCAATTTCGTGGCGGCCAACCCTGGCTTTGCCGCCGTGGCGCTGGAAACCGATGCCTTTACCACCGTGCTTGGCGCGCATGAAGGCCGGCCGGGCGCCATCATCGCGCTGGGTACCGGCAGCGTGGGCGAAATCCTGCATGCCGACGGCTCGCGCCATGAAGTGGGCGGCTGGGGCTTCCCTTCCGGCGACGAAGCCGGCGGCGCGTGGATCGGGATGAAGGCGATCAACCACGTGCAGCAGGTGGTCGATGGCCGTGTCGAGGGCAGCGCCTTCGCGCAGGCGGTGGCCGACGCCTGCGGAGGCAGCCGCGACCGCATCCAGGTCTGGCTGGCCAATGCAAACCAGACCGCCTTCGCGCAACTGGCGCGCATCGTCCTGCAGCATGCGGAAAGCGATGCCACTGCGCACAGCATCCTGGCCGCCGCAGGCCAGCAAGTGGCGCTGATCGCGCACGGCCTGGATCCGAGCGGCACGCTGCCGATCGCCCTGTGCGGCGGGCTCGGCGAGCCGCTGCGGGCCTACCTGCCGCCAGCCCTGCTGCAGCGGATTGTTCCACCCAGGGGCGATTCGGCCGCCGGTGGCCTGCGCCTGATCCAACAACATTTGAAGGAGTAGCCCGTGCTATCCCAGTTGAGCGATTTCCGGCCTGACGCCGACAGCGACACCCCTCTGTACATGCAGTTGGCAAACAAGCTGTCCGATGGCATAGCAAGCGGCGACTGGCGTGCCAACGAGGCGCTGCCGTCCGAACGGGTGCTGTCGGAAATACTCAATATCTCGCGGGTGACCGCACGCAAGGCGATCGACATGCTGTGCGCGCGCGGCATGCTGACGCGCCGCCGCGGTTCCGGGACTTACATCACGCCCAAGCTGGAGCAGCCGCTGTCGCGCCTGACCAGTTTTTCGGAAGAGCTGCGCCAGCGCGGCTTTACCGCCGGCTCGCGCTGGCTGCAGCGCGAGATCGGAGTAGCGGCGCCGCTGGAACTGCTGTCGCTGGGACTGTCGCCAAATATGCCGGTGGCGCGCCTGAAGCGCCTGCGCACGGCCGACGACGTGGTGATGGCCATCGAGACCTCGACCATCCCCGCCATGTACATGCCCGATCCCGGCACGGTGAACGGTTCGCTGTACGGCTACCTGGAGGCCACCGGCAATGTGCCGATGCGCGCGCTGCAGCACATCCGCGCCATCAACGCCAATGCCGAGCAGGCGCGCCTGGCCAATATCGCGCCCGGCACCGCCATGCTGCACATTACGCGTGTGAGCTACCTGGAGAGCGGCGCGGCGGTAGAACTTACCCACTCCTTCTGCCGGAGTGACTATTATGAATTTGTAGCGGAGTCGCGTCGATGAACGAGGCAATCAAAGGCAATATCCTGACACCGTCCGGCTGGCTGAACGGAACGATTTCCTTCGGCGAGCGGATCGAGGACGTCGCAGGCGGCAGCACCGATCCGAAGCAGAACGGCGACGACTACATCCTGCCCGGCTTCATCGACCTGCACGTGCACGGCGGCGCCGGCAAGGACGTGATGGAAGGCGGCGACGCAGTGCATGCGATTGCCGCCATCCACGCGCGCCACGGCACCACCTCCATGCTGGCCACCACCATGACCGCGCCACCGGAAGATATCGACGTGGCGCTGGCCGCCATCGGCAAGGCGGTGCGCCAGCGCGGCAAGGGCGAGGCGCGCGTGCTGGGCGCCCACCTGGAAGGCCCGTACATCAATAGCGGCAAGCTGGGTGCGCAGCCGAACTTCGCGCGCGCCGCCACCATTGAAGAAGTCCATCGCCTGGAACAACTGGCGCCGATGCGCGTGATCACCGTGGCGCCGGAAATTTCCGGCCACCTGGAGCTGGTGCGCGACCTGGCCAACCACGGCGTGCGCGTCCAGATCGGCCACACGCTGGGGTCGTACGAAGAAGGCGTGGCCGCGCTGGACCATGGCGCTACTGGCTTCACCCATCTGTTCAACGCGATGAGCGGGCTGCACCACCGCGAGCCCGGCATGGTTGGCGCCGCCCTGGCGCACGCCGAATTCGCCGAACTGATTCCCGATCTCCTGCACGTGCATCCAGGCGCAATCAAAGGCGCGCTGCGCGCCATCCCGCGCCTGTATTGCGTGACCGATTCCACGGCTGCCACCGGCATGCCGGATGGCGAGTACATGCTGGGCCGCCACATCGTCCATAAATGCATGGGCGGCGTGCGCCTGCCCGACGGCACCCTGGCCGGTTCCACGCTGACGCTGGACCAGGCCCTGCGCAACCTGGTCGGGCTGGGCCTCGACCTGGCCGACGCCTCCAAACGAGTTTCCACCCATGCGGCCGACTACCTCGGCCTGCAGGACCGCGGCCGCCTGGCACGCGGCGCGTATGCCGACCTGGTCGTGATGGACCGGGACTTGAAACTGAAAGCCGTTTATATCGAAGGAGAACGTTGTGACCTCAATGATGCTTAAAGAAGCCCTGTCTGCCGCCGACTGCGTGGAACAGCAGTTGGCGAACGACACCGACCGCTACGCGGAACTGGGCCGCAAACTGAGGAGCACTCCGTTCAATTCCGCGCTGACCGTGGCACGCGGCAGCTCGGACCATGCCTGCAACTACATCGCGTACCTGATCATGTCGCGCCTGGGGCGCGTGGTGGCTTCGCTGCCGATGTCGCTGGTAACGCTGCACAAATCGCCGCTGATCACACGCGATACGCTGGTGGTGTCCGTCTCGCAATCGGGCCAGAGCCCGGACGTGGTGGAACCGATCCGCTACTTCCGCGATGGGGGCGCCACCACCGTGGCGCTGGTCAACGATGCCGACTCGCCGCTGGCGCACAGCGCCGAATGGGCCATGCCGCTGCGCGCCGGCAAAGAGCAGAGCGTCGCAGCCACCAAGAGTTTCATCACTTCCCTTGTCGCCGGCGCACGCATGGTCGCGCACTGGCAGAACGATCCGGAACTGCTGGAGGGCCTGGCTGCCCTACCGGATGCACTGCGCGCGGCCTGCAATGTGGACTGGTCGCCGGCAATCGAAGTACTGGCCCCGGCACGCAACATCATGGTGGTTGGCCGCGGCATCAGCTTCCCGGTCGCCCTGGAAGCCTCGCTGAAATTCAAGGAAACCTCGGCACTGCAGGCAGAAGCCTTCTCCGGCGCCGAAATCAAGCACGGCCCGATGGCGCTGATCGAAGAAGGCTATCCGCTGCTGATCTTCGCCACCCGCGGCCCGACCCAGGCCGGCCTGCTGGCATTGGCGGAGGAAATGCGCGGCCGTGGCGCGCGCGTGCTGCTGGCGGCGCCGGAAGACGTAGCAAGCCGCGACCTGACCTTGCCGGTTGCGGCCACGCCCGACCTTGATCCGATTGTCGCCATCCAGGCGTTCTATGTGATGGCGGCCAAGCTGTCGGCAGCGCGCGGCCTGGACCCGGATCGTCCGCGCCACCTGAACAAAGTCACCAAGACCCACTGATCCCCGCGCGCGGCCATCGATGAAGAACAGTCTCCTGCTTGCTGCATTGATGGCCGTTGCCGGCGCCACGCTGGCTGCGCCGGTGCAGCACATCGAATTCTGGACCTTCAGCATGAAGCCGCGTTTCACGCCTTATTTCGAAGGCGTGGTGAAGCGCTACGAAGCGGCCAATCCCGGCGTCAAGCTGGAATGGGTCGACTTCCCATGGGACATTATCCAGACCAAGCTGGTCACGCGCATCGTGGCCGGCAAGCCGCCGGCATTGGTCAACCTGAACGTGCCATGGGCAGAGGAATTCGCCCGCGACGGACTGCTGACGCCTGTCGATTCGCTGCTCGGCGCCGAGCGTTCGCGCTACCTGCCCAGCGCATTGAAGGATCTTTCCTTCGGCGGCAAGACTTACGGCTTCCCGATGTACAGCAACGTCGCGGTGATCGCCTACAACCGGGAGATCTTCCGCGCGGCAGGCATTGCCCATGCGCCGCGCAACCTGGACGAACAACTGGCGTTTGCACGGCAGATTGCCCTGCGCACCGGCAAGGCCGGCCTGTGCCCTGCCCTGTCCAAGGTCGATGGGCTGATGCTGCAGCAAGGCTTGCCGGTCCTTGCTGGCGGCCGGGCAGTTTTCAATTCGCCTGCCCACGTCGCGTTTGTCCGCAAACTGGCCGAGACATATCGCGCTGGCGGGCTGCTGAAAGACGGCCTGTTCGCGGAAGATAATTTCCCGCCGGCGGTAGAGGCTTACAAGAGCGGACGCCTTGGCATGCTGCTGGCGCCGCCGACGGCCCTGAAGCGCATCCAGGCCGATGCGCGCGACGTGTATGCAATCACCGATGTCGCGCCGGCGCCGCTGGGACCGACCGGGATTGCCGATGGCGGCTGGCTGATCCACTTCGGCGTGCCGGCCCGGGTGCCGGCGGCGGATCTGCCCGGCATCGGCAAGTTCGCACGCTTCCTCACCAGCGATGCGAACCAGCTCGAATTTGCGCGCCAGGCCAGTGTGTTTCCCGCCTCGGCGCAAGCTGCCAATGATCCGTTCTTTACCGCCGTACCGCCGGATGCGGGTGCATCGGAGAAAGCCGTTGCCGCAGGCGCGGTATCGATGCCGCACTCGCGCACCATGTACGTGGCGGGCATCGAAGACTACGACGAACTGCGCCGTGCGCTCGTGAAGGCGGTAGAAGCTGGCGTCACCGGCCGCGCTGATATCCAGCAAGCGCTCAACGCTGCCGTCGCGATATGGAATCGCAAGCTCGAGGTGGCGCGATGAAACGTTCCGTTGCGGCCTGGCTGTTCCTGGCGCCGGCCTTGCTGCTGCTGGCAGTGTTTGCCTTTTGGCCGGTGCTGTTTGGGTCGGTGCTGGCCTTTACCGATTTTTCGCTGGTGCGGGAGACGCACTGGGTCGGCTTCGACAACTTCCGCTATATCTTCAATAACGAGATGTTCGTCACCGGCCTGAAAAACTCGCTGGTGTTCCTGCTGATCGTCCCTTGCGTGCAACTGGGCGCCATTGCACTGGCGGTGATGGTGAACAACCAGCTCCCGGGCATCAAGCTGTTCCGCGCAGCGTATTACGTGCCGGTTGTGACGACGGTCTCCGTGGTCGGCATCATGTGGGGCTTCATGTTCCACGAGCAGGGTGCGCTGAACTACATCCTCGGCACGCACATTGGCTGGCTGCAGGACGATACCTTCGCACTGGCGGCGATCATGTTCGTTACCCTGTGGCGCGGCCTGGGCTGGTATATGGTGATGTACCTGGCCGCGCTGCAATCGGTGCCTCAGGAAATGCAAGAGGCAGCCATCCTGGACGGCGCCTCGCGCTGGCAGCGCTTCTGGCATATCACCGTGCCCATGCTGCGCCCTACCATCATGGTCTGCACCATCCTCTCCGTACTGGGCGCACTGAAAGCCTACCAGGAGGTCGACGTGCTGACCCAGGGCGGCCCGATGAACTCCACCTTCACCGCCCTGTATTACGCCTACGACCAGGGCCTGAAACACCTTAAGCTGCCGCGCGCCTTGGCCGCGAGCTTTATCGTCTCCCTGATCTGCATCGGCATCGCCCTGCTTTGCCTGCGCTACCTGAAGCCGAAGCACCGATGAAAAAGACCGCACAATACCTGCTGCTGGCTGCCATCGCGCTGCTGTGCATCTTCCCGTTCTGGTGGACGCTGGTGACGGCGCTTTCCACCGAAGGGAATATTTTCTCGTATCCGCCGACGTTCTGGCCCAAGCAGCCGTCGCTGGAAAATTTCGTGGAAGTCTTCCGCGTGATCCCGATCTGGGCCTTCCTGAAAAATTCGGTCCTGATCACGGCTTTTACCGTGCTGTGGAAGCTGGTGCTGTGCTCCATGGCCGCCTATCCCTTGGCCCGCTTGCATTTCAAGGGCAAGAAATTGGTGTTCGGGCTGATTGTCGCGACCATGGTGCTGCCGTCCGAAGTCAACTTCCTGGTCAACTTCATCACGGTGACGGAACTGGGCCTGGTCGATACCTACTCCGGCGTGATCCTGCCGAACGTGGTCAACGCCGTCGCCATCCTGCTGCTGAAACAGGCCTTCGAGGAAGTGCCGCAAGACCTGGTCGATGCGGCCCGCGTCGACGGCGCCTCCGAATGGACCATTTTCACCAAGATCATGCTGCCGCTGATCGCTCCCTGGCTGGCCACGGTCGGCATCCTGACCGCCGTGGAGGCTTGGAATGAATACATCTGGCCTTCGATCGTCATGAGCAAGCCGGACGAATTCCCGCTGTCGGTGGGCGTGCTCTATTTGCGCGGCACCTTCGGCAGCAGCACGCGCGTGATCGCGGCAGGTACCATCATCACCATTGTGCCGACACTGGCGGCATTCCTTTTCACCCAACGTTACTTCATGCGCGGCATGGACGGAGCAGTTAAATGAGCACACAAGAACTACGAAAAATCGCGGGACAACTGATCATGATCCGCTTCCCCGGCACGGTGCTGGACCAGGCGACGGCCGATTTCATCCGCGCCAACGGCATCCGCGGCGTGTGCCTGTTCCGCGGCAACATGACCGACTCCGTGCAGCTGGCCAAGCTGACCGCCGACCTGCGCGACGCCATGGGCCCGAACGCGCTGATCGCCATCGACCAGGAAGGCGGCGCCGTGGTGCGCTCGACCTGGGTGCCGGCGCCGCCGGCCGCCATGGGTCTTGGCGCCGCCGACGATACCGACCTGGCCTACCGCACCGGCGCTGCCGTGGCGCGCGCCGCCAAGTCGCTCGGCTTCAACTGGAACTTCGCGCCAGTGCTGGACTTGAACAACAACCCGAACAACCCGGTGATCGCCGAGCGCTCCTTCGGCGCCGAGCCGAAACGCGCGGTGGAGCTGGCCATGGCCTGGATGGCCGGCAGCCATGCCGAAGGCGTGGCCTGCTGCGTCAAGCACTTCCCCGGCCACGGCGACACCCACGTCGATTCGCACCGCGACCTGCCAACCGTCGACAAGGCGCTGCCCGAACTGGATGCGCTGGAGCTGGCGCCATTCCGTGCCGCCGCCCCGGTGGCACCGGCCATGATGACCGCCCATATCGTCTACCCGGCCATCGATCCGGACAATCCTGCCACCATGTCGCCCGCCATCCTGGACGGCATCCTGCGCAAGCAGTGGAACTACAAGGGCATCATCATTACCGACGGCATGGACATGCACGCCATCGCCGGCCGCTACGGCGTGGGCAACGCCGCCGTGCGCGCCCTGCTGGCCGGAGCCGACATGGTGATGGCGCTTGGCACTACTGAAACCCAGAACGAAACGCTGGACGCCATTGCAGCCGCGCTTGCCGATGGCTCGCTGTCGCAGGCCGCTGTCGACGAACGACTGGCGCGACTGAACGCGCTGGCGCAAGCCTATCCTTGCCAGCAGCGCTCCTATAAGGAAGATGCTGCCGACCGCGTAATCATGGCCGAAGGCTGGCGCCGCGCCCTGACCGCGCGCGGCAATCCGCGACGCCCCGCCGCAGGCAGCAAGCTGCGCCTGGTGGTACGCCAGGACGTGGTCAGCGATGGCGTGTCCGAAGCCGGCGTGCCGGCAGCCACCGTGGCCGCCTCGCTGGGCAAGCTGTACGACGTGGACCTGGTCACCTTCGCCGACGCCGGCACCTTCGACTGGTCGGCGCTACCGCAGGACGGCCGCTTCACCGTGCTTGCCTCCACCTCCCGCCTGCGCTACGGCGACAACGCCCGCAACAATTGGAAGCCGGACCTGCACCTGGCGCTGTGGAATCCCTATCAGGCGCTGGACATCCAGTCGCCAGCCCTGATGACCTATGGCTTTGCCGCGCCCGCGCTGGAAGCCGTCAACGCCTGGCTGTCGGGCGAACTGGAAGCCACCGGCCGTTGCCCGGTTCCCGGCTTTGCTTAAGGTTTAAGGAGACAAGATGGACGCCGCACGCCACAACCCGCTGAAGTGGATCCCCACGCTGTACCTGGCGCAGGGCCTGCCCTACTTCGCCATTGCCCTCGTCTTCGGCCAGATGATGAAGAGCATGAACATGTCGAACGCGGAGATCAGCCACTGGCTGGCCTTCCTCGGCGGCGCCTGGATCTTCAAGCCCTTGTGGAGCCCCTTCCTCGAACTGGCCTCGAGCAAGAAGCTGGTGGTAGTCAGCCTGCAGCTGTTCGGCGGCTTGTGCCTTGGCCTGGTGGCGCTGGCGCTGCAATTTCCGTTCTGGCTCAGCGCCAGTATCGGCGTGCTGTTCCTGGTGTCGATTGCCTCCGCCACGCACGACATTTCCTGCGACGGCCTGTACATCGCCAGCTTGAACAAGAAAGCGCAGGCACAGTACGCCGGCTGGACCGGCACCTTCTTCAACGCCGGCCGCTTCCTGGCGCAGGGCGGCTTGCTGATGCTGGCCGGCTACCTGGAAAAGACGCAGGGCGTCACCTCCGCCTGGACCGTCATCTTCGGCATCCTCGGCCTGACCATGTGCGCGCTGGGCGCTTACAACTTCTGGGCCCTGCCCCTCAGCCCTAACGCACGCATGGACGACCATACCGTGGCCGGCGTGGCGCGCACGCTGAAGGAAGTAATCGTCGATTACTTCCGCAAGCCTGGCATCTGGATTTCGATCCTGTTCATCATCCTGTTCCGCGCCGGCGAAGCCCAGGTGCAGACCATTGGACCGCTGTTCCTGCGCGAGGCGCGCGAAGCCGGCGGCCTTGGCCTGAGCACGGCCGAAGTGGGCGCCGTGTACGGCACCAGCGGCACCATCGCCTTCATCATCGGCTCCATCGCCGGCGGCTACTTTACTTCCTGGCTTAGCCTGCGCCGCGCGATCCTGTTCCTGATCCTGGCCGTGAACCTGCCCAACCTGGTGTTCTATTACCTGTCGCACGCGCTGCCGACCGACCTGACGCTGATCGGCATCGCGCTCAGCGTGGAAATGTTCGGCTATGGCTTCGGCTTCGTCGGCGTGATCCTGTACATGATGCAGGTGGTCGCCCCGGGCAAATACACCACAGCGCACTACGCCTTCTCCACCGGCGTGATGCAGCTTGGCTTTGTGCTGTTCCGCTGGATCAGCGGCGATATCCAGATGGCGCTGGGCTACAAGAACTTCTTCCTGTGGGTGCTGGTGGCCGCCATTCCGGTCACCATCCTCTCGCAGTTCATCCCGATGGAGTCGCGCGAACGATCCAGCGGCGAAGCCGTGCCCGAGGCAGCCTGATTCATGGCCTCGGTTTCGCTGCGCAATATCGCCAAGCGCTATGGCGACAATGCCCCGGTGATCCAGGGCATCGACCTGGAAATCGCGGACGGTGAATTTACCGTGTTTGTCGGCCCGTCCGGCTGCGGCAAATCGACACTGCTGCGCATGATCGCCGGGCTGGAGGACATCAGCGGCGGCCAGTTGCACATCGGCGGCCGGTTCGCCAACGACGTGCCTCCCGCCCAGCGCGGACTGGCCATGGTGTTCCAATCCTATGCGCTGTACCCGCACATGACGGTGTACGAGAACATGGCATTCGGCCTGAAGCTGGCCGGCATGCCCGCTACCGAGCTGCGGGCGGCGGTGGAACGCGCCGCCGTCACGCTGCAGATCGGCCACCTGCTCAATCGCAAGCCCAAGGAACTGTCCGGCGGCCAGCGCCAGCGCGTGGCTATTGGCCGCGCCATCGTGCGCAAGCCGCAGCTATTCCTCTTCGACGAACCGCTGTCCAACCTGGATGCCGGCCTGCGCGTGCAAATGCGGCTGGAAATCGGCCGACTGCACAAGGAACTGGGCACCACCACCATCTATGTCACGCACGACCAGGTGGAGGCCATGACGCTGGGCCAGCGCATCGTGGTGTTCAATGGGGGCAGGATCGAGCAGGCCGGCACGCCACAGGAACTGTATAACAGCCCGGCCAACCTGTTCGTGGCTGGCTTCCTTGGGGCGCCGCGCATGAACTTCATTCCCGGTGAGGTGATTGCCGTCGGCGCGACGCACGTCGCGGTATTGCTGCCGGGCGGCGCCATCGTCGAAGCCGCGGCCCTGCCTGGCGACGTCGAGCGCGGCAGCCGCGTCACGCTTGGCGTGCGTCCGGAACACCTGCAATTGCGGGAAGAGGCTTACAATGCGGCCGCTGTAGCGATCAGCCATGTGGAGTATCTTGGCGATCAATCAATTGTTTACGCGGCCTTGCCCGGCATGCCGGAGCCACTGGCAGTAAAACTGGCGCAGGATTTGCCCGTGCCGGCGCCTGGCGCGCCGGCCACGCTGTTCCTGCCGCCGGAGCGCTGCATGCTGTTTGGCCCAAATGGCGCGGCTTTCGGCCGGCCATAATAAATCGTTACAATTGGCTACTTCAGAAATCCGGGCCCATGACGAAATTATGGGAGAATAGACGTTTGCCTCAACCACAAGAAGGATCACCTACCATGACCCAACATCGTTTCGCACGTATCGGCCTGCTGCTGGCAGCCATCGGCCTGGGCGCCGTCCCGGCGCTGGTCCAGACCGCACACGCGCAAGACAAACAGGCTGCCGCTGCTCCACAAGAGACGGTGCGCAAAGATATGGTCAAGTTCCTGGACGGTAAAGTCCTGAGCCCGCTGCTGGAAGCCAAGAAGTATGACGAAGTGAAAGCCTTGCTGGACCAGGCCGACGCAATGCCGAACAAGACCCCGTACGAACAGTACATCATCAACCGCATGCGCCTGGCCACCGCCCTGGGCATGGGCGACAAGCCGAAGCTGATCGAGATGCTGGAGTACATCCTGGGCTCCGGCCGCCTGGACAAGGCCGAACAGACCAAGTTCACCCAGGCGCTGGCCGGCTACTACCAGGAACAGAAAAACTACCCCAAGACCATCGAGAACCTGCAGAAGTACGGTGAATTGAGCGGCGACCCGAAAGTGGCGCGCCAGATCATGGCGATCCGTTTCGAATCGGGCGATTACAAAGGCGTGCAAGCCGACCTGCTGAAGAAGCTGAACGACGGCATCAAGGCTAACCAGCCAATGACCCGCGAAGAGCTGCACATGCTGGCCGACGCATCGCACCGCCTGAAAGACAAGGCCACCTACCTGACCGCGCTGGAAGGCCTGGTGCGCTGGCATCCGCGTGACCGCTACTGGTCGGACATGCTGTACCGCACCCGCGGCAAGGAAAACTACTCTACCCGCTTCTCGGCTGACATCATCCGCCTGCAGAAAATGGCCACCACCAAGATGGAAGAGCAGGACTACGTGGAACTGGCCGAAGTCGACCAGCTCGAAGGCCAGTTCATCGAAGGCAAGGCCGCGCTGGATGCCGGCATCGCCAACGGTGCTGTCACCCAGAACGCCAAGATCAAGAAACTCAAGGCCGAACTGGACAAGCAAGCTGCTGACGACGTGAAGAACATCGCCTCCACCGAATCTTCGGCGCGCAAAGCCAAGAACGGCACCGGCATGGTCAACCTGGGCTACGCATTCGTCACCATGGGCCAGTACGACAAGGGCATCCAGCTGATCCAGGACGGTATCGCCAAGGGCGGCCTGAAAAATGCGGAAGACGCCAAGCTGCGCCTGGGCTACTCCTACGCCATGGCCGGCAAGAAGGAAGAAGCGATCAAGATCCTGGAATCGGTGCAAGGCGCCGACGGCCGTGCCGACCTGGCGCGCTACTGGATCCTGTGGGTCAACCGTCCATACCCAGCGACTGCCGGCGACGACGAAAAGCAAGGCTAAGAACGCCTGAGCGTCTAAGCAATACAACAAAGCGGGAACAGCTTTCGGGCTCTTCCCGCTTTTTTTCGCCCGCCACCCCCGATTCAATTGAATCACTCTTGCCGTTCGCGAAATTCTAAGCTGTAATGGCGGTCCGCACCGTTACTGAAAGAGCAACACCCATGCACGCCCCGCTGTCAGAAAGCGACTTTCACCAGTCCCTGCGCGAACCCCTGCTTAGGTATTACGGCTACGAAGAAAACTTCCATGACCAGCTCGAGACGTTCGAGCATGTAAGGGAACGCCTGCAGCAAGCGCCGGAGATGATCTCGGCGATCCCGCTCTATAACCTGATGAACACCACCAAGCGCCTGGCGACAGACGCCACGGCGTTCCTGGTCAATTGCTATAGCGGCGGGCATGACATCGCCCAGCTTCGGGATTTCTACGACCGTGCGGTCGAACACTGGGAAACCTACGCCCACTACAACCAGGCCTACAACGACAGCAACGATCGCGAAACCCCGTGGCCGCATGTTGCGCTGGCCGGTCCGGAATACCACCAGGCGCTGACCATGGTTTGCTTCGGCATCCTGCTCGGCAAGCAGGACGTGCTGCATCGCCTTGTCCCGCTGATCGACTACCGCAATGAAAAGCGCGATGCGCTGGTCGAGCGCCTGCTCAGTTGCTGCGTCGAAGGCCGCGATCCGGCTGCCGGCATCTGCCGTCGCAACCTGCCCTATTCGAAAACGCTCCCGATCTTTGCCGCGCTGCCGTCCGAACGGCCGGCACTGATGGCCCAATACCTCGCCGAATGGTATGAAGCGAGCCGCCGCGAGAACTACTATGACCTGCACAAATCGGGTTACCAGTTCGTCGGCTACTGGTCGTGGGAAGCTGCCGCCATCACCCTGGTGCTCGGCATCGATGATACGAGCTATCGCAACCTGCCCTACTACCCGGCTGACATGGCCGCCTTTGCGCGCCAGGCCAATGCCGGAAGGATGCCCGCCTATTCAGCACCGGCCGTCGAGGAAAATGCAGAATTGACGCCGCCGGGAACGATCGACGAGCTGGCCGAATACTGGAGACACAAAAAGCTGTCCCCGGCCGACTTCGAGCGGCATCGCCGCTCAAACCGCATGCACTATGGCAGCTACGAAGAGAACCTTGCGCTGTTTACCGACAAGGTGTGCTACGACTGCGCCGATCCGGACCACTACGACGGCGCCAGCTGGCTGGCACGGGAATCGGTGAACCACATGCGCAACAGCTATAGCGCAGGCCATGCATTGGAGGACCTCAATACTTTTTTTCCGCTGGCTCTCAGCTTTTGGGAAAACTACGCGCGCTTCCTAACGCCATCTACTCCGTCGGAGGACGACGGGGACGAGGACTGCTACAAGCACTGGCTGGACCTGGAAGACGATGACTACCACACCGGCCTGTCGCTGGTGTGCTTCGCCATCCTGCTGGGCCACCAGGACAAGCTGTCCCGCATCATGCCCATCCTCGACTACGGCAACCGCCGCCGCGACGCGCTGCTGGAGCACCTGGTCGCGCCATGGCTGCCGGGCCGCGAAGCGCCGCCGAAGAAATGCACGCGCGGCAAACCCTACTCGCAAACCCTGCCGATGTTCCCAGCCGCGCCCGATAAGCGCCCGGCCATGATGGCCGAATACTTGAAGGCCTGGTACGGCATGAGCGAGGACGAGCCCTACTTCGGAACCAACCGCAAGGGCTCCCAGTTCTTCGGCTACTGGTCCTTCGAAGCAGCGGCCATCAGCGTCATCCTCGGCATCGACGACACATCCTACCGCGACGACATCTTTTACCCGCGCGAACTGGCCGACTTCGCACGCTCCCACGTAACTACTATTTTGCAAGTATAGCGATTCAATTGAATCTCTCTTGCTTCAAAAGAACTTCTAAGCTGTAATGGCGGTCCGTATGGTTATCGAAAACACAATCTCATGCTGGACCGCCTCACTCAAGATACTCGCCTGCTGCGACTGACCACGCCGCAGGGCGCCGCACAGCTACTGGTCGAATGCGTGCGCGGCGAGGAGGCGATCGGCAAGCCTTTCGCCTTCGACATTTCAACGCTGTCCACCGACGCCGCGATCCCGCTCAAGTCCCTGCTTGGCCAACCCGCCTTGCTGGAACTGGTGACTGCCGCCGGTCCGGAAGCGCTGCGCCCCTTCCACGGCCATATCACCGCGATTGAACTGAGCGGCTCCAATGGCGGCCTGGCGCGCTATTCCGTGCGGCTGGAGCCGTGGACTGCCTTCCTCGCGCAAAACCGCGACAGCCGTGTTTTCCAGGACTTGTCGGTCTGCGACATCCTCGACGCCGTGCTGGGGAGCTGGCAGGGCCAGGGCAAGCTGGTGCCCGAATGGCGCTTCGAACTGGCCGACCGCGCGGTCTATCCAAAGCGCAGCCTGTGCACCCAATACCAGGAAAGCGACTGGGCCTTCGCCGAACGCCTGATGGCGGAAGAAGGCCTGTTCTATTACTTTGAACACCGCAGCGACGGCCACGTACTGGTGATCGCCGACCACAACGGCGCCTTCCAGCCGAACGCGCAAGCGGCAGTGCGCTATACGCAGCCGGGGGCAGTGATGCGCGAGGACAGCATGGACCGCTGGCGCATGCAGGCCGGCCTGCTGACCAATGAAGTCGCCCTGCAAAGCTGGGACTACCGTACGCTGGACCAGCGCACAGCCAATGCAGCCGGCGCCGAGGGCAGCGGCATCGCGCTGCCAGCGCGCGACGTGCCGGGCGCCTACGCCTATACCAGCCGCGAGCACGGCCAGCGACTGGCCGAACGCCGCCTGCAGGCACTCGACGTCGCGCGCAAGAACATGACTGGCGCCGGCACGGTGCGCACCATGGCGCCGGCAACCCGCTTCGCCCTGCAAGGCGAGCCGGTGACCGGCGACAGCGGCGACTTCATTGTCATCCGCGTGCTGCACCTGATGCACAACAACCTGGCGGCGCAAATGCGCTCGAATATCCAGCGCGAGCTGGGCCAGGCAGCGCTGCAGCTGTTGAACGACAGCGACCTGGCCGAAAGCCGCCACGCAATCGGCAATGCGATTGCCGAACGTCCGCTTTACCGCAACCGCATCGACGCCATCGAAGCTGCCCTGCCCTATCGCAGCACCGCGCCCTGGAAACGCCCGACCGTGCAAGGGCAGCAAACGGCCATCGTAGTCGGCCCTTCCGGCGCCCCGATCCACACCGACCGCGACCACCGCGTCAAAGTGCAGTTCCACTGGCAGCGCGGGGACAACAGCCATAGCCGGCTGGCGCCTTCGCTGCAGGCCGGCGACACCGGCGCTCCCGCCGACGACAGCGCCGGCACCTGGGTGCGCGTTGCCACGCCGCTGGCGCCGATCGCCGGCGCCAACTGGGGCAGCAATACCCTGCCGCGCGTCGGCCAGGAAGTGCTGGTCGATTTTCTCGAAGGCGATATCGACCGCCCCGTCATTATTGGCGCCCTGTACAACGGTGACGGCCAGGCTGACGCCCAGCACAACAAGGTCGCCAGCGGCACCGGAGCTGCCACCGGCAACGCACCTGCATGGTTCCCTGGCGAATCCGGCGGCCATGCCCACCCTGCGTCGTTGTCCGGCCTGAAGAGCCAGGCCATGCAAAGCAGCCAGGCCGGCGCCGGCGCTTACAGCCAGCTGGTGTTCGACGATTCGCCCGGCCAATCGCGCGTGGCGCTGCAGCGCCACGCCAAGCCGCACCAGGGCACCGCAGAACTGAACCTCGGCCACCTGCGCCACCAAAGCGACAACCAGCGCCTGCATGCCGTCGGCTTCGGCGCGGAATTGAAAACCGAACATGCGCTCGCCCTGCGTTCGGGCCAGGGCATGCTGCTGTCGACGCACGCGGCACGCGGCGCCAGCGGCAACGTTCTGGATGCCCGTCCCGCGCAGAACCAGGTGGAAAACGCCAGGGAACTGCAGGTATCGCTGACCGGGCAGGCTAAGACCCACAAGGCCGATTTGCCAAGGCAGGATGCGCCTGAAAATCTGCCTGTCGCAGCAGGCCTGCAACGCACCGCCGACACGCTGGCGGCACGCACCGACGGTGGCGCACCGGCCTTCGACGCCCCGCTGCTGCAGATCGACAGTCCCTCAGGCGTCGTCGCGGCCACTCCGGCAGACGCGTTGTTTGCGTCCGAAGGCTCCAGCAGCGTGACGGCCAGCCAGGACATCAATTTCGCCGCCCAGGCAAACCTGCTGCATTCATCAGCCGGCGGCATCAGCCTGTTCACCTACGGCAAAGCCAACGCCAAGGAAAAGCCGAACCAGGAAACCGGCCTGCACCTGCATGCGGCAAGCGGCAAATACAGCAGCCAAAGCCAGGAAGCCGCGACCATGCTCACCGCAGATAAAGCGGTCACTGTTGCCAGTGTCCAGGCCGAAGTGAATGTCGCGGCCAAACAGCACGTGCTGCTGACGACCCAAGGCGCCGCGATCAGGATCGAAGGCGGAGACATCACGCTGAATGCGCCGGGCAAGATCGAATTCAAGGCCAGCATGAAAGAGCTGGGCGGGCCAGCCAGCGGCGAGGCGGAGCTTCCCAAGTTCTCGCGGCAGGACATGAAATTCGCGCAGCGGTTCCAATTGCTGGATACCGATGGCCTGCCCTTGAAAGAAGAGCCGTATACGATCTACGTCGCCGATCAGCAAGAGATCCGCGGCAAGACGAACGCACAAGGCATGACTTCACTGGTCGACACCGAGCATAGTGAAGCAACCTATATTATTTTTGACCGAGACCTGCAATGGGTCTGCGAAGAAGATTCTGATGATGAAGACCATACACATTGCTAAGTGCCTGGGCGTGCTGCTCCTGGCCTTCAATTCACCGTTGCATGCACAAACCGCAATTAAGCCTCAACGCGACATCACGGCCATTTCCCTGGATGGCGAAGAGCTATCGATGCTGTACACGCACATCGACAAGAATAATGCGCACCCGATCGACACCTTGACCTTCTTTCGCAACAACCCCAAAGGCCCGGCGCAGCATGTTCCCTTCGAGATCAATGACCGCTTCGAGCCGATTCTTCAGCTGCGATCTGGCGCAGACTGCGCAATGACGGGTTTCCGCGCTTTCAAATCGGGAAACCGGATGCGCGTCGTGTATGCGCAACGGGACGGCAACTGGGCGGACAAGCGCCGCGTTACTTTCACCGTCATGGATCTCAAGAGAAATTTGGAGGAAGACCTGGATACGCCGCCGCTCTACTTCCATGAAACCGCCAAAGTTACAACGCAGGCGAGCTATTGCGACGTGAACACGGCGCTTGACACGGAAGCTGGCCTTTACCGCATGGGGAAGTAAGTTAGATGACCACTCCGAAGTATGTATCCGCGCGCGACGGCGAAAAAAATTCAGTGATCTACGTTGCCGAGGATGGCAGCGAATACCTGCATTCAGGCGGCACGCGCGCCTGGCGCAATAATAATCCGGGCAACTTGAGCAAAGCGCAAAAGAGCGGACTGGCCATCGGCGTTGGCGGGCCCTTTGCCGTCTTCCCGGACCATGATACCGGCAAGGCGGCGCTGAAGTTCGTCCTGCTCTCCGTGTACAAGGAGAAGCGGCTGGACAAGGTTTTCGAAAAATATGCCCCCTCCACCGACAACAACGATCCGGAGCACTACACCAAACTTGTGAAGAAATTCACCGGCCTGGCGAGTGACCGCACAATCGGCGACTTGACCCCAGCCGAGCTTGACAAATTCATGGGTGCCATTGAGCGGGTCGAAGGATGGCAGGCAGGAAAAGTCGAGCCGATTCCCCATGCCCAGCAATTTGCGCTGAAGGGTGTCGACGGCAAGCCTTTGTCCGGCATCGGCTACATCATGAGCTTCTTCACCAGCAGCGGCGAAGAGAAGAAGATCAAAGGCAAAACAGATAAAGATGGCAAAACGGACGTCGCCGTGACTGAAAAGCGCTCGTCGGTCACATTGAATCTGCCGCGACCCGATCCTGGCCAGTCCCTCAAAGGCACCGGTGCCAAAGCAAAAGGGAACTCCGCACCGGCGAAAACGGTAGAAGCGGCCACTGTCAGGTCGAAGCCCTGGTATGCATTCGCGTTCGGGAATGCCGACGAGTGCTTGACCGAGGCCAAGAAGACTGAACCCAAGGCGGAAGAAAAAGCCCCTGAGAAAAAGGCTGCTCCGCCCGCTGCCGCAGCACCCCAAGCCAAGAAAAAACAGGATGCACCGCCGCCTGCAGCTCCCGTGACGGAGGTGAAGCAGCAAGGCGCGATCAAGGCTTCTTCGACCGTCGATAAAGCCGAGAACAAGGTATCCCAGATCGTGAAAGAGCCCGGTGTCTTTGTCACCTGGCAGTTCGATACCACCCAGGGTTCCAAGAAGAACCTGCGCGGCCTTCCTTACTTCATCGCCGTGATGAACGGCACCAAAGCGAGCGCCCTGTATGAAGGGCAGCGCGTTCAACTGCTTGGTGATCCGAACAAGATCAGGCAGAAGGTCCCGTTCGGCAAAGAAGTCGCCCTCTTCCTCGGAAGCGACGCAAAAGCAAAGTATCGCTCCAAGCCGCTTTTCCGCGTTACGGCGGAAAATGGGTTGACCGATATCGTCGTCAAGATCAACGAAACCGACGGCAAGGATTATGACGCTGCGTTGGAAGAACCAGCGTTGAAAGACGAAAGCGGAACGAAGAGGACGTATCAGGCAGCGATGTATGGCAATACCTGGCTGAACTTCAGCCACAAATACACTGCCGAAGAGGCAGCGGAAATGACCAAGGAAGCCAGTGCGGAGGTACAAAAGGCCGTCATCAGCATCTACAAAGGCGAGCCCCAGGCCGGACAAAACAAGATCACCCTGGACGTTCTGAAACCGAACGGCTCGACCATGAAGATCATCTGGCCAAGCCATGCGTTCGACAACTGCAAGAAGAATGTTACGGTCATCACCGGCATGGAATCCGCGAAGAGCGAAGCGATGCCGCGCGTGCACCCTAATACCTACCAGGCGTTCATGCAGGCCGCATTCGAGTTGGACGCCCAGGAACTGGAGATCAATTCCGGCTGGCGCCCAATGCTTGGCTCTGTGCTGCACCGCATTGGCGTTGGCCTGGATGTCGGCCGAATTCGTGTTGCCGGAAGCGACCGCAATTACAATCGTTCTGCGACAGCGGCGGAAAATACCTACTCCGCATTGATGAAGGAAAAGGCGGGCCTGCTCAAGAAGAAGAATCGAACTCCGGAAGAAGAAGAGCGCCTGAACAAGATCAAGGTCGAAGAGCCCGACGCCGCGAAGAAGGCCGTGGACGCGATCTCCGCCAACGAGCATAGCGACCTGAAAACTTTCACCAGCAAGCTAAGGGGCAACACTGAAGTGCGGCAGACTTTCGATCCATGGCAGATGGAAGACAACACCGCGGATAAAGCTGGCCCAGCACCAAACAGGCTCAAGACAGGCAACGAAACCCTGCACAGGAACCACCTGCACATTACCGTATTTGATGAAGAACTTGGACATGGACGTTAAAGCACTAGCCCTTACCTTCGCACTGGCCGGACTGGTGCCCGCTGCGCAGGCATATACACTGTTCGGTCCCGACCTTAAGGCCCCAATTTTTCCGCAAAACGGAACCCTGAAAGTCTACAAGGCAAAAAACGACGACAAGCCGCTCGCCGAGTTTCACGACCTGGCCTACTACGCGGTCGGGCCAACCGGCTTTGCCGACACCTGCCTTGGCAAGAGCGAAGATGGCTGGGTAAGATGCAATATCAAGGGCAAGGCGGGCTGGGTACGCCGCAGTGACTTCATCTCGGGCGCCCAGTACCAGCCAGAGACTAACTGGCCGATCCGATATTGGCTGGCCAGCGCAGGCGGAAGCATGCCTGGGGAAGAAACCGATGAACTCCTGGACGAGGCAAAACGTAACCCCTACCTCGTCACCCAGAAGGAACTGCCAAACGTCTTCTTCAAGGTCGCGTTTGACAAGGACGGGTTTGCGATGAGCGCAAAAACCGGCAAGCGGACCGGGGACCGGGTCTTCAAGGTCGGCAATGCGATCTACCTTGCACCGGCTGACGGGGCAAAGCGCGACAAGGCTACCTGGCAGTTCCTGAACTACTTCGAACCGAGCCTCCCGGCCATGTGTCCGTCCACGTCCAAGGAAAGCTGCTATAGCTCGGCAAACCTGTCGCAGGGCTGGCCAGGGATCGGCATGCTGCACACCTCTCCTCCGCCCCAGTTTGCATACAACGCTGAACGCGAAGAAAAAAACAAGGTGGAATGGTTTGGCCAGGAAGAAGTTGGCTTCGCCCGATTCTCCGACCCGGTGAAACCATTGATGTACAAACGGCCTGACGGCAAGCAGATCTGCGTCATGGATTGCAAGCAGACGTCGCAATGACTTGGATGGTCGGCAGGCAAGCCTCGCTGGCTTTCATCCTTGCCGCTTGCTTCAGCTCCACGGGCCTCGCTTACGAGTTCGAGAACGGGGTGCCGCTGACACTCGGCTTTCAACTGGGCGAAACCAGGCTGCAGGATGTTCGAATCCGATTGAACGGCCACGAAGTTGAACTGGCTATATCCTTGCACAATCCTTCGGATCAGCCACAGTACGCGGGCTTTTACGCGGCTACTCCACTGTTTGGCTACCTGGGCGAGGGAGAAGAGTATGCCGACAAGAGCTTCCGCGAACTGAAGGCTTTCCAGGACGGGCAACCATTGCCGCTAAGGAGCGCGCAACGCGCCTATTTCCTCGGACAGGATATCACCCCCATCCTGCGCAAAGCTGGAATTGGTCCGCTTTACTCGAATGAGATCCACTGGAAGAGGCTCGAAAAACTGCCATTGCTCCACAACCGCCGCATCGATAACTGGCAAAGCCAGGCTACTTTCGGTTGGAGTGCAAGGCTTGCCCCCAAGTCGACGGCGATCGAAACGATCAGGTACTCGGCTTTACCGAAGTTTGCATTGGAGATGATCGACTCCGATTCGTTGACGCGATTGGTGCAGCAGCATTGCGGTTCCCCTGAGAAGCTCAGGGAGGCGCTGCATCGGGCAGCGCCGCAGGAAACACAGGTGTTTTCGGAGGTTTTCGAGTTTCCGCTTCCCTCCCTGGCGTTACAGGATACGCGTGTGACTATCGAGAAGCCGACGGGAAAGGTGCCGGGCGGGCGCGCGTTTGCCGCCCTGGCCTGCGGTTTTGACGGCGCCATGGCGGTGCCGTCGGACGGCACGATTCGCAGCGCCACTTACGCCATTTCTGTACTGGTGGTTTCGCTGTTGTACGGCGCGCAGGAAGAGGCAGATGCCCGGCGTGACTGAACATTCACTGCGCAAGCTTGCAGCCGTCTTGCTCGGCACGTCCCTTGCTCACGTCGAAGGCCACGCGCAAATGGCCCCAATTCACTACAAGGTGGGGAACGTCGCATTTACCGAGGATGCGCAACGTATCCAGATCCAGGGCAAGCCACAGGTAGACATCGAAGTCCTTCCCGGAGGGCATACCTGGCCGCTCCTCCAACTCGACGAATCCGGGCGTATTTTTGCAGGTAGTATTGCTATTGATCCGGCAACCGGAAAACAGCTCATTGCGCACAAGGCCGATACGCAAGGCACGGTTCTGTTCCCCAACGATCTCTCGATTACGCCGAGATCCGGGGCTTATGAGATAAGCCATCATCATGCCCGATGCACCCTGCCTTACCAAAGGCTTCGTGCTCCAACCGGCCGCTCCCCTGTTAAAGCCCTGCAGGTCGCCAACATCAAGCTGGCCGCATCGGAGAACAAAATACTGGCCCTCGTTACGAGCTTTCCAGGCGATGGCCAGACATCCACGTATCACGTGCGTTCCATTGATCCGCGAACCTGCAAGGTAAGCCTGGCAGCAAAGCTTGGGGATCCGGATCTGCTAGTGGAATTGGGGCAGTCCCGGCGCGGCGGGTGGTGGATTACCGGCTCTATCGAACAGACACTCCTGACATCAACGGATGGCAGGAAATGGAAGAAGGCCAAGCTGCCAAGGGGACTGTCATCACTGGTCAGCAGCTACGTCGTCGACAGCAAACAGATCTGGTTGGCCGGTATTCTCGACATCTCCGATGACTATCCGAACCAGCTTATCCATTCCAGCGATGGCGGCACTACCTGGACCAACCTGAAGAAAGATGATCCTTTGCTTGCCAGGGTTCCGGCCGGCTGGCTGGAAGGCCAGAAACGCAAGGCGGCCAACTAGGCTGGCGCAAACAGCGCCAGCCGGCGCCGGGCATCATGCGCCCGTCGCAGTTTTCTCAAGCTTGCTGCGGCTGTAGACGCGGCATTCGTTTTTCTTCCAGCGCCCCTCGCAGACGCGAAGACGGCAGCGGGCAGCGTCCTGCTTGCCCTGTTTCTTGCACTGTTCAAGCGCCTTCGGCAGGGATAGGCGGGCGTTGGCCGAGGTATCGTACTTGGCGTGGGCAACCAGCGCCGCGAGGAGCTGGATGTCATTTTCCTCTTCGGCCGACGGCGGCGTCGCTTCCTGCCCGCCGGATTCCTTGCTTGGCTTTTCCTTGACCGGCTTGCGAACAGCCTTTGCCGCCGCAGGCTTGGACGCGGCGGGAGTACCGCTTTCCAGCATCTGTTTCAGGGATTCTTTCGGCTTGGCCGCGACCGGCGGCGGCGACTCGTCGATGATCGCGGCGACTTGCGGCGATGGCGCGGTCAACGCGGCGAGCGGCGAATTGTCCGCCGCTTGCGCAGACTGCGCGGCGACTGCGCTGTCGGCCGAGGGAGCTGCAGCAGGCGCAGCCACCGGCGCCGGTGCGGCGGGCGCGGGCGCCGGTGCGGCAGCCATTGTTTCGACAGCCGGTTCGCTACCGCCGAACGACATGAACGCCAGGGCGACGCCGACGACCAGCACGCTTACGCCGCCGGCGATCCACAGGTGTTTGCGGCCTGGCGCTTCCGCAGCCGGCGGCTCGAATGCCTCCGGCGTTGCAGGTTGATTCTCTAGAGCATTTTGCTGCTCAGCCGAAAGCAGGCTTGGACGGCCTGCCGGTTTCCGGGTTTCGTTGCTTGATGACAATGGATTACTCCTGGCAAAGGTTATCATTAATATACTTTATCTCTGGAAAAAGGGCGCGCACGCTAGGGCAGACCACTGAAATTGGGGGCGCGCACGATTGAAATCCAAGAAAAGCGGATTAGCAGAACTTCAAGATATACTTTCCCGCAATAATTTATTGCTAAGGCGACACGCGCCCGCGATGTTATCAAATTAGTAATTTAGATTCCAGAGGTCAATTGTGGTGTTCGTCGCCGTCGTGCTGTATTTCCTGCTGGCTTGCGCGCTGAGCTGGATGGTCCTGTTCCCTGCCGGGCGGGCCTATGTCTCGCGCCGCCTGGAGCTGGTGGGCAGCCGCTTCCAGCGCCGCGTGCAGAACATCGCCCGCCGCGGCGGCGAGCAGGCTGGCGCCCTGGGATCGGAGTCGGCAATGGCCGTGCGCCAGGGCGGCAACTTCCTGCGCGAGCACAAATGGGCTGCGATTGCGGCCCTGTTCATCATGCTGCTGCCGGCAGGCGTGGCGTGGATGGCGAGCAGCCGCACCATGGTGGGCGGCTTCGATGCACCGGTGCGCGAAGCGAACCAGCAGGTATCGGAACTGCTGCTGGGCGAACAGCTGGTGCCGCCGCCGCCCCTGCCTCCGATGCTGTTCATGACGCCGGAAGTGGAAATCGTGCGTCCGGGGCTGGTGTCGGCAAGCCGCGACTGGGCCTTGCTGGACAAGGAATACTCGCAACGCTTGCTGCAGGCGTTCCGCATCATGAAGGAGCGCCATGGCTATGACATGGCCATCCTGGAAGGCTACCGCAGCCCGGAACGCCAGGATGCGCTGGCAGCGCAAGGCAGCAGCGTGACCAATGCCAAGGCCTTCCAGAGCTGGCACCAATATGGCCTGGCCGCCGACTGCGCCTTCCTGCGCGACGGCAAGCTGGTGATCTCGGAGCGCGACCCCTGGGCCATGCGCGGTTACCAGTTGTTTGGTGAAGTGGCGGAGAGCCTGGGCCTGACCTGGGGCGGCCGCTGGAAGATGATGGATTTCGGCCACACCGAGTTGCGTGTGGACGGCGTGAGAAAGAAATAGGAGTAGAAATGCCAGGAGCACTGATCCTTTTAGGCGACAAGACGACACATAAGGGCACCGTGGTCGAAGCATCGCAACAGAGCGATAGCGGCGGCAAGCCGATCGCCTGCCTGGGCCACAAGGTTTCCTGCCCGGTGCATGGGGATACCACCATTACCAGTGGCGACCAGACCCTGGTCGTGGACGGCAAGCCGGTAGCGCGCCATGGCGACAAGACCAGCTGCGGCGCTACGCTCATCGCGAGCCAGCAGAATACGACGGACGCGGTGTGAGGCAGGCATGCAGAATTGGATGAAACGCAGCTTGCTGGTGGTCGGGGTATTCGGTCTTTGCTGGATTGGGGCAGTCTGGTACTGGCGCACCACAACGCGCATGCCTGACAGCGGCGACCTGGCGCTGGCCATGCTGGTCATGCCGCTGACGCTGATCATGGGCTTCGTACTGGCGCGGAAAACTTTTGCCAGCCCGGATACCGCGAGCGCTCGCGCAGATGCCGGGCAGGCCCCGGCCGCCGCGGGGGCGCTGCCTGGCCAGGGCGCGGCGGACGCGCACGGCACGGCAAATGCGCCGGATGCGGCCACGCCATGGACGCAATTCGCAGTCGCCGGAACCGCCCTGCGCATGGCGCACGGCGATTCGCCGGCAGAACTTGCAGCCGCCATGGCAGAAGGCGAAGCGCGCCTTGACCTCGATCCTGAACTGACCGACCTGCAGGGTTTTCCCCTGCTCGCCGGCCGCATTGCGGACATTGCCCTGGATCCGCTGGAAGAATGGCTGGCCAGCCTGCAGCCGGCCCCACGCTCGCCTTCGGCCCAGCATTTGCGCGCCATGGCGCTGGGCGGCGACATTGCAGTCACCCTCGCAGCACGCGCCACCACGCTTGGCAGCGAAGGCGTACTGCAATTGATTCCAATGCTGCCGCCGGACTGGCCGGCCACGACGCAGGTACTGGCGACCCGATGGCTGGAATTTTCCGTCATCGAAACCGGCTGGCCAAAGGAACGCCTGGCAGTGCGCCAGCCTGCTATCGCGGCACATGCCTCCGCAACAGCAGTGCCGCCGGCACCGGCGACTCCCCTTGCAGCATTGCGTGCGGTGTCTGGCCAGGCGGCCGCCGCCAATGCCCCCGCGCTGAACATCCTGCTTGCCTGCGCTTCCGATATCGATGCCGAGGCCATCGAACACCTGGCCGTCAACGGCAAGCTGTATGGCCCGCGCAATCCGAATGGCCGCATGCCGGCAGAAGGCGCAGCCGGCGTCCTGCTGCAATCGCCGAAAGAAGCCGGCGATGAATTGCGCCTGCTGGCACTGCACGCAAAGGAAGAAGCGACGCTGCGCGAACTCGCCGAAGAAGTCCTGGGCCAGGCTGACGGCGCCAAGCCGGAATACGTTGCTGCCGATACCGATCACCGCGCCGCCCTGATGGCGGACCTGATGCAGTGCGTCGAAGCCACCGTGCCCGGCCTGGACGCCAACACTTCGCTGGCCTGCGTCGGTTCCGCCTGCGGCCACACCGGCGCTGTCGGCGCCCTGGCCGCCATTGCGCTGGCCCACGAACAGGCAACGGACAGCGGCAGCTTTGCGCTCGCACTGTCCAACAGCGACCCAACCCAACGTTACGCCTTGCTGGTCGGCCCGCTCCCGGCCCCGGCAAATAAAGCGCCATCCCTTAGCTAACCTTGCAAGAGTAAAAAATGATGCACAGAATCCGGGAAACCCTGACCTCGCGCACCGCCTTCCTGATCTACGGCTGGCTTGCCTTCGCGGCATTCCTGCTGGTAGCGGCAGTGCTGCTGGAATTGCCATACACCCTGGCCTTTGCCGTGCTGGCGGCCGCCCTGCTGCTTGGCATAATGGTCTGGTCGTGGCGCCGCTATCGCGCCCGCCGCGCCGCCAACCAGTTGGGCGGCATGCTGGAACAGCAGGCCGTTGCTACGCCGGCCAAGGCCGATCCCGCGCCGCGCCACGAAACGGAAGCGCTGCGCAAACGCATGCTCGATGCGATCCAGACCATCAAGACTTCCAAGCTTGGCCTGCGCTCCGGCAGCGCCGCCTTGTACGAACTGCCCTGGTACATGATCATCGGTAACCCGGCCGCCGGCAAGAGCACGGCAATCGCCAACTCCGGCCTGCAGTTCCCGCTGGCCGGCAGCCGCATCGTGCAGGGCGTGGGCGGTACCCGTAACTGCGACTGGTTCTTCACCACCGACGGCATCCTGCTCGACACGGCCGGCCGCTACGCGGTCAACGATGAAGACCGCGCCGAGTGGTTCGGCTTCCTCGGCCTGCTGAAGAAATACCGCAAGAAAGCGCCGATCAACGGCATCATCATTGCCGTCAGCATTGCCGAACTGACCGGCAAGCGTCCGGAATTCGCCATCGAGCTGGCCAAGAACCTGCGCCAGCGCGTGCAGGAACTGACCGAAAAGCTGGAAGTACATGCACCTGTCTACATCGTCTTCACCAAGGCAGACCTGATCAACGGCTTCACCGATTTCTTCCACGATTCCGAAATCGGCGAGCGCGATCGCGTCTGGGGCGCCACCCTGCCCTACAACAAGAACCAGCCTAATGCCGAACTGCTGCAGCAGTTCGACGCCCGCTTCGACGAGCTGTACGAAGGCCTGAAGGAAATGAGCCTGGCCAACATGGCCCTGCAATGGCGCGAGCGCCTGCCATCCGGCGTGTTCACCTTCCCGCTGGAATTCAATTCGGTCAAGGCGCCGCTGCGCACCTTCATCGCTACGCTGTTTGAAGAAAACCCGTTCCAGTTCAAGCCAGTGTTCCGCGGCTTCTACTTCACCAGCGCGCTGCAGGAAGGCGAAGGCGTGTCCGCCACCTCGCACCGCGTGGCGCAGCGTTTCGACCTGAGCCTGCAGCGCGAAGAGCACCACAGCAGCGAGCAGCAGCACGGCTACTTCCTGCTCAAGCTGTTCCGCAACGTGATCTTTGCGGACAAGAACCTGGTGGCGCAGTACGCCAGCCCGGCCAAGGTGCGCATGCGCTATGCCGCCTTCTTCGGCGCCGTGGCGCTGAGCGGCCTGCTGCTGGGCGGCTGGAGCTGGTCTTACATGGGCAACCGCACCCTGGTGGCCAATGTGCAGGCCGACCTGGACAAGGTAGTCAAGCTGCAGAAGCAGCGCCCTGACCTGGCGGCGCGCCTGGAAGCGCTGGAAATCCTGCAGGACCGCATCGAACAACTGGACCGCTTCCGCGACAACCGTCCGCTGTCGGTCAGCCTGGGCCTGTATCAGGGCGCCTACCTGGAACGCAAGCTGCGCGAAGAATACTTCGCCGGCGTGCGTGAAGTGATGCTGAAGCCTGTTGGCCAGTCGCTGGAAACCTTCCTCGGCGAAGTCAATGCCAACGCGGATCGCCTGCAGCCGCTGGCGCGCAATGCCGCTGCAACGCCTGCCGCCGCAGTGGCGCCTGGCGCGGCCACAGCGGCCGCCACGGCGACGCCGGCCGTGGCGCAAACGGCGCCGCAGCAGTTCAAGGACGCCTCCCCGGAAAACGTGGAAGACGCCTACAACGCGCTCAAGAGCTACCTGATGCTGGGCGATAAGTCGCGCGCCGAAGCCAGCCACCTGAACGACCAACTGACCCGCTTCTGGCGCGTCTGGCTGGAATCGAACCGCGGCGCCATGCCGCGCGAGCAGATGATCCGCAGCGCCGAACGCCTGATCGCCTTCTACCTGTCCGAGGTCAACGATCCATCCTGGCCAACCGTCGAAAACCGCCTGGCCCTGGTCGAACAGACGCGCAACACCCTGCGCGGCGTGGTGCGCGGCATGCCGGCGCGCGAACGCGTGTACGCCGACGTCAAGGCCCGTGCAGCGACCCGCTTCCCTTCCATGACCGTGGCCCGCATCGTCGGCGACCAGGACCGCGAACTGGTGCTGGGCAGCTATTCGATTTCCGGCGCCTACACCCGTGCGGCATGGGAAGGCTATGTGCGCGACGCCTTCAAGGAAGCCGCCAACCACGAGCTGCAAAGCGCCGACTGGGTACTGAAAACCGCCGCCAAGGACGACCTGACGCTGGAAGGCAGCCCTGAGCAGATCCAGAAAGCCCTGGTCGACCTGTACAAGAACGACTATGCCAAGGAATGGCAGAAGTTCCTGCAAGGCGTGGCAATCAAGGACCTGAACGGCTTTGAAGCGGCAGCGGCCGCGATGAACAGGCTGGGCGATCCGCAGACTTCGCCGATTTCCAAGCTGGTGACCACCGTCTACCAGGAAACCTCGTGGGACAACCCTTCCCTGCTGGACAGCGGCCTGCAGCGCGCCCAACGCGGCATCGGCGACTGGTTCCGCGAAACCATCCTGCGCCAGAAGCCTTCGCAGGTGAACATCAACCTGCCGGCCAATCCGCAAGGCCAGCCAGGCGCACCGCTGCCGCTCGGTCCTGTCGGCCGCGAATTCTCGGGTGTGGCGCAACTGGTGGTGGTGAAGGACAACAATGCGTCGCTGATGCGCGGCTATATGGATAGCCTTGGCAAGCTGCGCGCGCGCTTCAACCAGATCAAGAACCAGGGCGATCCTGGTCCTGGCGCCAAGCAGCTCATGCAGCAAACGCTGGATGGCAGCGGCTCCGAACTGGCCGACGCACTGAAATACGTCGACGAGCAGATGCTGGTCGGCATGAACGACCCGCAGAAGCAGGCCATCCGCCCATTGCTGGTGCGTCCGCTGATGCAAACCTTCGCCGTGATCGTGCAGCCGACCGAAGCCGAAATCAACAAGGTGTGGGCGGCACAGGTGCTGGAGCCGTTCCGCCGCGACCTGCAGACCAAGTACCCGTTCGCGACCGAATCGAAACTGGAAGCGAGCAACGCCGAAATCGGCCAGGTGTTCGGCCCTGAAGGCGCAGTGGCGAAGTTCTTCAACACGACCATCGGCCCGCTGGTGGTGCGCCGCGGCGACTCGCTGAGCGCCAAGACCTGGGCCAATATGGGTATTACCCTGTCGCCTGCCGTCGCTACCGCCTTCCCGGGCTGGATTGCCCCGCTCAGCGCCAACGGCGTTGCCAACCAGGCCGCCAGCAGCGAAGAAGCGCAAACCCGCTTTGAACTGCAGACCGTGGCCGTGACCGGCGTCAGCGAATACACGATCGAGATCGATGGCCAGTCCGTACGCTGGAAAGGCCAGCAACAGCCATGGGTGCCGATGGTATGGCCTAACCCGCAAGGTGTTCCTGGTGCGCGCATTTCCGCTTTCACCCCGGACGGCAAGAAAGTGATGATCCTGGAAGAAAATGGCCACTTCGGCCTGAAGAAAATGATCGATGCGGCGCAGCGCAAGCGTCGTCCGGACGGCAGCTTTGAGCTGAACTGGACCAACGGCGGCGTCACCGTGGCGGCCAACCTGCGCCTGCTGCCATCGGCACCGGCCCCGGTTGCCGCACCGCCCCAGGCCAGCCAGGGCTTCCGCAAACTGCGCCTGCCCGACACCGTGGTCGGCGGCCCGGCGCCGGCCGGCGCTGGCGGCGAGCCGGCGATTGCCGCCGCGGGAGGTGCGCAATGAGCCGTGCTGCTGCTATCGGTTACTTCGGCAAGATTCCGAGCCGCGCCGACTTCGTAAAAGGCGGCAGCGATCCGAAAGTGCTGCAGATGATGGACGACTGGATGGCCCGCTCGATGGACATGCTGAGCACCGACGCGCGCTGGAAGCTGACTTACGACGCCGTGCAGCCGCTGCACTTTGCCCTGTTCGGGCCGCGCCGCCGCGCGGCGATCGCCGGCCATATTGCGGCCAGCAGCGACCAGTCCAGCCGCCGCTTCCCCTTCCTGATGGCGGGCAGCATCGACATCGACGAACCGTCGGCCTTTGCCGCCAACAGCCCGCTGGTGCTGACGCGCCTGTGGAACCGCCTGGAAAACCTGAGCGGCGGCGTGCTGTCCGCGGAGGATGCGGCCGCGCCGCTGCAGGCATTGAACGGCAATACGGTGGAACTGGACACCCGCGCCAGCGCCTACGATGCCGCATTCGCCGATTTCCTTGAACTGCAGACGGTCGGCGGACTGGATGGCATGCTTTCGCAGGCCGGCTTCCACGGCAGCGTGCGCCAGGTGCTGCTGGCACTGGGCATCCTGCTGCAGCCGGTCATGGCGAGCAGCTCGAGCCGCCTGGAAAAGAGCCTGGTGCTGCCGCTGCCCAACGACCCGATGTACCGCTACCTGGTGGCGGCGTTCTGGATGCACGTGGTGACGCCATTCCTGGCGCGCGCCGACTTCGAACTGTCGCTGTTCGTGACAAGGCTGGACAGCAAGCCGGTGCTGGTGCTGGGCTTCAGCGGCGCCTCGCCGCAAACCCTGCTTGGCATCATGGACCCGCAAGTCGGCGAGGGCCACCATATCGCCTTCGACGACGTCGACTGGGTCGAGGACCAGGTCAACGAAGACTATGCGATCCAGAAGGTGTCGGCCTACCTGGCCAATCCCGGACTTTCCCTGAAATCTGCGCACGACTCGCTGCGTACTTCCTTTATCGGAAACTGATATGCGTTACCTTCCCCTCCTCCTGCTGTGCGCCGCTTTCGCGGTGCAGGCGCAAGTACCAGGCCAGGTTGTCGCCAGCGGCACCGTGGCCGACGAGGCCAGCAAGACCGCCGTGCTGGCCAAGCTGCGCGAAGTCTACGGCGCCGACAAGGTGCTGGACCAGATCACCATCGGCCAGGTCACGACGCCGGCCAACTGGAGCGACTATGTGCAGAAACTGATTACGCCGGACCTGAAACAGGTCAGCAAAGGCCAGCTCAAAATCGACGGCACCACCGTCAGCGTGCGCGGCGAAGTGGCCAACGAAGCGCAGCGCCAGCGCATTGCCAGCGACTTTGCGACCCGCCTGAATCCGACCTACACCGTCACCAACGGCCTGCGCGTGTCGGCCGCCGACCAGGGCGTGCTGGACCGCACGCTGGCCAACCGCATCGTCGAATTCGAAAGCGGGCAGGCCGTGCTGACGCCGACCGGCCGGGCCATCCTCGATGAAATGGGCGCGGCCATGCTGAAGCTGAAAGGCCAGAAGGTCGAGATCATCGGCCATACCGACAACGTCGGCCTGCGCGCCAGCAACCAGAACCTGTCGCAGGCGCGCGCCGAAGCGGTGCGCAACTACTTGTCCGGCAAAGGCATTCCAGCCGAAACCCTGGTGGCATCCGGTTCCGGCCCCGACCGCCCGATCGCCAGCAACGACACGGCGGAAGGCCGCGCGCGCAACCGCCGCATCGAATTCCGCATGGCGCAGTAACCGAGGAGATACCCATGTTTAATGCAGACACCTTGCTGGCGCCGATTTCGCCGGCACAACCGGCCGGCGCCGACCTGTCCTTTTCCAGCGACTTCGACGCCATCGCCCAGGCCCGCCGTTTCGACGATCCTTCGCTGGAACAGGGCGAGTGGGTCACCGAACTGAAAGAGGCCGACTGGTCCTTCGTGGTCAAGCGCTGCAGCGCGCTGCTGGGTGAAAAGAGTAAAGACTTGCGCGTTGCGGTCTGGCTGGCTGAGGCAGCGGCCAAGCAGCACCGCATGCAGGGCCTGGGCGAGTCATTCCGCCTGCTGGCCGGCCTGATCCGCGAATTCTGGAACCTGGGCCTGTATCCGGAACCGGATGGCGACGATATGGAACAGCGCGTGGGCAACCTGGCCTGGATCCTGGGCCGCACCCCTGCCCTGCTGCGCGAAATGCCGCTGACCGAAGGCCAGGGCACGGCGTTTTCCGCCATCGACTTCGACATGGCGCGCAAGCAGGCCAGCCTGCCGGAGCACGCGCGCAACCCGGACTGGCCAAAGCTGGCCGATATGGAGACGGCGCGCTCGCGCAATTCGCCGCGTTTCCGCGAGCAGTTCGCGACCGATGCGCGTTATTGCATGGATGCCCTGAAAGAACTGGAGCAGGTGTCCGATGAATTCCTGGGCAATGACAGCCCTGGTTTTGCGGCAGCACGCGATGCCGTGCAGGCGATGATCGATGCGATGCCATCGCATGCGGGCTTGCCGGCCACGGTCAGCACGCCGCTCGGCGTGGCGCCGGCGGGCGAACAGATCATCATTGCGCAGCCCGTGACCGGTGTTGCGCCACAAGCGAGCGGCCCTGTCACGTCGCGCGCCCAGGCCATCACGCAATTGCGCGAAATCGCCAGCTTCTTCCGCCGCACCGAGCCGCACAGCCCTGTCTCGTATTTCGCTGACAAGGCTGCCGACGCCGGCGAACAGGACCTGCATACCTGGCTGCGCAGCGTGGTGAAAGACTCCAACTCGCTGCAGCATATCGAGGAGATGCTTGGCATCCCCCCGTCCAACTGATCAGGCTACGCTGTAGCTGAAATTCCCCTGCTCATCGGCCGCTACTTCAATGCGGCCGATTGCATTTCCCTCCGCCATCTTCGCCAGCACCGCTTCCGCAATCTGCGGCAGCAGCGTGCCATTCAGGATATTGTCCACATTGCGGGCGCCAGAATCGACTTCGGTGCAACGCGCCAGCACGGCTTCCACCAGCGTATCGTCGTAGTGGAAGGCCGCCTTGTGGTTGGCCGCCACGCGCTGGCCGATGCGGTCCAGCTTCAGCGTAATGATGCTGGCCAGGACGTCGTCGCCCAGCGGGTAGTACGGCACCACTTTCAGGCGGCCCAGGAAGGCCGGCTTGAAGGCTTTCACCAGCTGCGGGCGGATCGCCGCTTCCAGGTCTTCCGGCGACGGCATTTCTTCCGCTTCCTTGTTCAGGCAAGCCTGCATCAGGGTCGCCGAGCCGACGTTGGAGGTCAGGATGATGATGGTGTTGCGGAAGTCGATTTCGCGGCCTTCGGCGTCATCCATCACGCCCTTGTCGAACACCTGGAAGAACAGCTCCAGCACGTCCGGGTGGGCCTTTTCCACTTCGTCCAGCAGTACCACGCTGTACGGGTTGCGGCGCACGGCTTCGGTCAGCACGCCGCCTTCGCCGTAGCCAACGTAGCCCGGTGGCGAGCCTTTCAGGCCCGACACGCTGTGCGCTTCCTGGTATTCGCTCATGTTGATGGTGACCATCTTGCGTTCGCCGCCGTACAGCGCATCGGCCAGGGCCAGCGCGGTTTCGGTCTTGCCGATGCCGGAAGGACCGACGAACAGGAACACGCCTTTCGGTTTATTCGGATCGTCCAGGTTGGCGCGCGCAGTACGCACGCGCTGCGCCACGGCTTCGATAGCGTGCGGCTGGCCGATCACGCGTTCTTCCAGCGCAGGACGTAGTTTCAGCACGGCCTGGATCTCGTCTTTCACCATCTTGCCGAGCGGGATGCCGGTCCAGCCGGCGACGATTTCCGCCACCACATTGCCGTCCACCTGCACCGGCACCATCGGCGCTTCGCCCTGCAGCGCGCGCAGTTCCTTCAGCAGCGCCTGGATGTCGTGCGCCTGGCTGGCGCCGCCGCCCTGCTCTGCCGATGCCGCCTCGACGCTGGCACGCGCCTCGCCGATCTGCGCCGCCAGCGCTTTTTCCTGCTCCCAGCGCGCTTGCAGCGCCGCCAGTTCTTCCTGTGCTGCGCTACGGCTGTCGGCCAGTTCCTGCAGGCGCTCTTCGTGCGCGCCGCCGCCGGCCAGTTCGCGCTCCAGCGCGCCCGTTTCAGCTGCCATGCGCTCCAGGCGGCGTTGCAGCGATTCGATCAGTGCCGGGGTAGCACTCTGGCCCAGCGCCACCTTGGCGCAGGCGGTATCGAGCACGCTGATCGCCTTGTCCGGCAGCTGGCGGCCCATGATGTAGCGGTGCGACAGGCGCACTGCCTCGGTAATCGCTTCGTCGAAGATGCGCACATTGAAATGCTGCTCCATCAGCGGCGCCATGCCGCGCAACATGGCGCAGGCCAGTTCCTCGCTTGGTTCTTCGACCTTGATCACCTGGAAGCGGCGTGCCAGCGCGGCATCCTTCTCGAAATACTTCTTGTACTCGCCCCAGGTGGTGGCGGCAATGGTGCGCAACTCGCCGCGTGCCAGCGCCGGCTTGAGCAGGTTGGCCGCATCGTTCTGGCCGGCCTGGCCGCCGGCACCGATCATGGTGTGCGCCTCGTCGATGAACAGGATGATCGGCGTCGGGCTCTTGCGCACTTCGTCGATCACGTTCTTCAGGCGGTTTTCGAACTCGCCCTTGACGCTGGCGCCGGCCTGCAGCAAGCCCATGTCCAGGGTGTGGATCGCCACGCCTTTCAGCACGTCCGGCACGTCGCCCTGGGCGATACGCAGGGCCAGGCCCTCCACTACCGCAGTCTTGCCGACGCCGGCCTCGCCGGTCAGGATCGGGTTGTTCTGGCGGCGGCGCATCAGGATGTCGATGGCCTGGCGGATTTCGGCGTCGCGGCCGATCACAGGGTCCACCTTGCCGGCACGTGCGCGCTCGGTCAGGTTGGTGGTGAACTGGTCCAGCGCAGGCGTTTTGCCGGCCGGCTGCTGCATTTCGCCGACCGGGTCGCCGCCCAGGGCGCCGTCGCCGCCGATGCCGGCAGCGCGCGTAGCCGCCGCGGCCTCGGCCTCTTCCGAATTGGCGGTCAGCTTGTCCAGGTGGTGCTTGATGTCGTCCGCTTCAAAGCGGTGGAACAGGGCCGAGCTGCGGTAAGCAAGCTGCGACAGTTCCGGATCGGTCAGCATGGCCTGCAGCAGGTGGCCGCTGCGGATAAACACTTGCTGGCCGGCCTGCAGGTCGAGCGAGGCGATCAGCCAGGCGTGCTCGAACAGCTTCGGCAGGCGCGCCGAAAACACGGGGGTGCGCGCGTTGCCGCTGCGGAAGCGCGAAATCTCGGCTTGCAGGTCGGACTGCAGGCGGCTGGTATCGACTTCAAAATGGCGCGCCAGCGCCACCATGTCGCTGCGCGGGTTCTCCAGCAAGGCAAGCAGCAGGTGTTCCTGGTCCACTTCATACTGGCCAAGGCCAACGCAAATGCTGGCCGCACGGGTGGCCGCATTGCGGCAGGTGTCATTCAGTTTCCCGATCAGGGTCTTCAGGTTGATGCTCATCGAGCGGTCCTCACATTGTTAAACCATGGATGAAGTAGCGGACATCGGTGCGGTCTTCGCTTGCACCTTCGTCCGGTATAAAACTGTCCCAGCCCAGCCGCGCTCCGGCGCCGAGCGATGCCCCGGAAACGTCCTCGGCGCGCAGCACCAGGCAGATCTCATATTCCAGCGTCACGCCGGTAAACATCGACAGCAGCTTTTCCAGCGCAAGCGCGGCAGTGCCGCCGGGAAGGAAAGCGTCGAAATCGGCGCGCCGCAGCGGGCCGATGGTCAGCCGCATGCGCAGGTCGCGCTGCCAGACGCGCGAGCCGATCATGGCGGTGGCGCCCAATTGCGCCTGCTCGCCGCCAAGCACGGTCTGCTGCAGCGCAGGCACCACGCACCAGCAGCCGACGAACTGGGTAGCCGTGATGTCGACGCGGAAGTACTCGCCCAGCACGCGCGCCATGGTCGAGGCGGAGGCCGGGCGCTGGCGCAGCGCCGTGGCGAAATACGCCAGCGACTCGTCGCGTACGGCGCCAGTGGCCACGGCCTGGCGGCCCGACAGCCTTTGCGTCAGGCCCTTGCTGCCCAGCCCACCCAGCGCCAGCAGCAGCGGCAGGAAACGGTCCTGGCCATCAACCTGGTACTTGAGCTCCAGCCGGTACTTGCGCCACGCCTCGTAGAACAGCGACAGCGAACGGGTGGAAAACGCGTCGAGGAAGGCACGCGGGCCTTCGTCCTTGCCGTACAGCTGGTGCGCCGCTATCGTTTCGGTGTAATGCGCCGGCAAGGCGCCCGAGCTGCCCAGGAAGCCCATGAAATTGGGCGTCATGCGCAGGTAGCGCAGCTGCTTGTTCTGCAAGGCCTCGGTCAGCGCCGGTGCGGTGGGCAGGATCTCGCGCGGTTCGGGATGCAGGGTTTCGAGCTGGCTGGCAGGAAAACGCAGCGTCACCGAATTCTGGAAGCGCATGAAATTGGCGATCGCGCCTTCCTGCGCCACGCCATTTCGGCGCAGCCATAGCTCGACCATCCGCACCGCCTGGAAGAACTGGAAGCGGAACGGCTCGGCGAACAGGCGCTCGATTACAGCAGGCTCAAATCGCCGCTTCGCGGTGTGCATCGCAGCAGCTCCTCCCCAGTCCTGTCGGCCACGACGACCAGTTGCGTAAAGCTGTTGGCATGTACGTACAGCCCCAGGAAGCGTTCAATCACCTGGGCGAAGGCATGGATGCCGCTGCCGACGAAAGCCTCTTCGTCGATCGTCAGCCGCACTTCCATGCCGCGCACCACGCAGGCGAAGGGATTCCCCGCCAGCCAGGCGTTGGCAGGCTTGTATTCGACCGATTCCAGGCCGCGAATCTGGCGCTGGGTGGAGGCCGAACGCGGCAAATCGTAAAGCCCCAGCATTTCCTGGAAGGCTTCCAGCCCGCCGCCCGACAGCGACAGGTGATTCAGCGACAGGTGCGACACCAGGCGCCAGTGCGCGCCATGTCCACGCTCAAAGCGCTGGGAAGGCGTAGGCTTGCGCAGGAAGCTGATGCTGCGCACGCTGGAACCGCCCTCCAGGAACAGGTCGCCGCCGCGCAGGCCATAGGCCAGCGATGCCGGCAGGTCGCGGTTGGTACAGGTCAGTTGCAGGCTCAGGGTGTCGGTTTCCACCTCCGCCGGATCGAAATCGATGTCGACAACGGTGATTTCGGTTTCATAGCCGGGACTCTTGTGCGCCATCTGTTCGTCGCGCCGCATGACCCAGTAGTGGCCGTGCTTTTCCGGCGTTTCGCCGTGGCGCAGCGAGTAAAACGGCCGGAATTCCACAATCGATTCGCCCTGCGGCGTCTGGCGCACCATGCGCACCGCATCGATCGAATACACCTCGTAAGCGTAGGCGCGGCGCGCATCGGCCAGCACCGGATAGCTGGCAGCCGTATGCGAAATGCGAATCGGCTCGCCGCGCTGGCGGAACAGGTTGACCACCGGGGTGCAGCCCAGCAGCAGGTTGTTGGTCGACAGCGTCGACAGCATGCGCGCCACATGCGAATCCGGGCGCAGGCCGCTCATCGCGATGTGCAGCGTCAGGCGCTTGGTGCCGACCGGCAGCAGCGCGCACAGGGCCGCCAGGTCGATGTCGAAGAAATTGAACTTCTCGGGGAAGCAGAAATATTCGGTCAACAGGCGGTACGCCTGGTGCGAACGGGCCGAAAAGTCGATCAGCGCATCCTCTTCCTCAAAGCCGGCGGCGGCAACCGGGATGCGCGCCAGCGGCAGCCAGCGGCCATTGCCGTCGCACTCTACCCAGGCCTTGGCACTGCGCATGAACAGCGCATCGCGCATCGCGGCGCAGAAGGAAGGCTCGCCGTCAATGAAGACGCGCAGACTGGCGACGCCCATCGCGGGCAAGCCGATCTGCTCGGACAAGGAGTCAATCGTGATCGCCAGGCCGGCGCCGGCGCCCGGCGGCAGTTGCACCGCTTCAGGCGCCGCCAATGCGGCCGTGAACGAGGCCCGGCTCAGCGCCAACGGCGCCACTGTCACCGGATAGGAAGTACGGAAAGTACACGCGACGCCATTGACGGGCCGCGTGTTGAGCACCGTTCCGCGCGCGATCTCGCTGGCCGCCGTCAACTGGGCGGCGGTAGCGGCGTAATCCATGCGCGCAATCGAGCACGATGGGAACGGGCGCAGGTAGTGCGGATAAAGCACTTCGAACAGTGCTTCGGTAAATTCGGGGTAATCGTCGTCCAGGCGCTTCGACACGCGCGAATTCAGCAGCGCGAAGGACTGGATCATGCGTTCGATATGCGGGTCTTCGCATACCTCGCCGCCAATCAGCAGGCGGCCAGCAATCTTGGGATAACGCTCGGCGAACTCGCGCGCATAGCGCCGCAGGAAACCCAGTTCGCGCTCGTAATACGGCAGTAACTCTTCCAAATCATGCTCCCGGCAGCGCGCGGCGTGCCTTGCTAATCGTGTATTGCAGGCTGGATGGCTGCAGGACCGCGTCGAAATTGACCGGTTCCTGAGCTGCGTGCAGCACCAGCAGCGCCGTAATGGCGAAATTCAGGCGGTCGATGCCGCCCTCTTGCATTTCAAGCGAAGCCCGTACATTGCGCAGGCGCGGTTCATGCCGTGCGATGGCACGTTCCAGCCCCTGGCAAATGGCAGCGCGGTCGTCCGGGCTCGCCAGCGACATGCCGGCGAAATCGTTCAGCCCATAGCTGACGATGGAACGACCGCACTCCGGAAAGCGTTTGAGCAGATGCTCAGGGATGACGGTACGGGTATTCAGCAATGCTTCCAGGTCGCGCGCGACGGAGTCCTTCATCTCGTCGAGCGACATGCGGTAGACGGCCGCACTGCCGGAGCCGTCGCCAGGCTGGAGCAACCGGTCCATCAGCCCCGGTGCAAATCCCCTTACCGTCATTCAGTCCCCGCTTAAGCTACTTTGTTGGTCGACAGGTCCCAGCCGCCGGAGGTGTTGCCGCCGGTGCCGCCGTTGACTTTCTGCTGGGTGTACTTCCACTTGACTTTGGAGTATTTCAGCGAAACGTCTTCGCCCAGGATGTCGCCCTGGCGAACTTCTGGAGCCACGCTGGAGATCAGCACGTTTTCCAGTTCGATTTCGAAGTACTTGACGCGGTCGCCCTGGCCGTCAGCACGCATGAATTCGATTTTCGCTTTTGGCAGGGTTTTGCCCGAAGAGCAATTCTGCAGCAGCAGCGGCGAAGCCAGGTCGGCCAGCTTGTTGATGACGATATCGCGGTGCTCGGTGCGTTCCGCGGTGTGGCCGCCGCCAGTAGATGCGGTGGCCGACTTTGGCTGCAGGACTTCCCACTGGACGGATTTGACTTCGATCCAATCCTTGTGGGAGGTATCGGTGGACTCGCCTTTGATACCGTCGATTTGCAGGTAAACGTCGATTGCCATGGTATTCCTTTCTGTGTTGAAAAATAAAAATTAAGACTTGGTCGATTGCGGCAGCTCCGCGACCAAACGGAGTGAGACGGACAGCTCGTCGAGCTGGAAGTGGGGACGCAGGAAGGACACAGCGCGATACACGCCTGGACGGCCAGGCACTTCAGACACTTGCACGTTAGCTTCACGCAGCGGGAACTGCGCTTTTTGCTCCTGGCTGGCGTTATCGTCCAACAGCACGTACTGGGTCAGCCAGCGGTTCAGGTAATCCTCGACGTTCGAAGCGGCAGCGAAGCTGCCGATCTTGTCGCGCATCATGGCCTTCATGTAGTGGGCGATGCGCGACACGGCGAAGATGTACTGCAGCTGGGCCGACAGCACGGCGTTGGCGTTTGCAGCGTCGGTGTTGTACTTGCGCGCTTTCTGCGCAGACTGCGCGCCGAAGAAGGCCGCGTAGTCGGTATTCTTGCAATGCACCAGCGAGATGAAGCCAAGGTCGCTCAGCTCTTTCTCGCGGCGGTCGGTAATGGCGATTTCGGTCGGGCATTTCAGCGCGACTTCGCCTTCGTCGGTCTTGAAGGTGTGGGTCGGCAGGTCTTCCACCAGGCCGCCGCCTTCCACGCCGCGGATGGCGGCGCACCAGCCGAAGTCCTCGAAGGCGCGGGTCAGGCGCACGCCGAAGGCGTAGGCAGCGTTACACCACAGGTATTTCTGGTGGTCGGTGCCGTCCACGTCTTCCACGTAGTTGAAGCCTTCCACGGTGGCGCCATCGGCCGGGTTGAACGGCAGGCGGCCCAGGAAGCGCGGCAAGGTCAGGCCGACGTAGCGCGAATCCTCGGACTCGCGGAACGACTTCCACTTGGCGTATTCCACGGTGTCGAAGACTTTCGACAGGTCGCGCGGCTTGCCCAGGTCGGCGTAGGTCTCCAGGCCGAACAGTTCAGGCGATGCGGAGCTGATGAAAGGCGCGTGGGCGGCAGCCGCCACGTGCGACATCTGCTCGATGAAGTACATGTCTTCCGGCTGGCGGGTGATCTCGAAGTCGCCCAGCAAGGCGCCGAATGGCGCACCGCCGAAGGTGCCGAATTCTTCTTCGTAGACCTTCTTGAACATCGCGCTCTGGTCGAATTCCAGGGCGCCCTGGAAGTCCTTGACCAGTTCCTTCTTGGTCGCGTTCAGCATCTTGATCTTCAGGCCGGTGCTGGTGGCGGTGTTCTTGACCAGGTAGTGCAGGCCGGTCCAGCTGCTTTCCAGCTTCTGGAATTCCGGCGCGTGCATGATCACCGACAGCTGCGAGGAGATCAGGCGATCCAGTTCCGCCACGCGGGCGTCGATGGTGGCGGCCAGGTTGTCCGACACCACCACGGTGCCGGCCATGACTTGCTGCGCCAGTTCGGAAATGATGTCTTTCGCACGGGCGTGCTCGGTGGTCGATTTGGCGACCTTGCTTTGCTCGACGATCTGGTCGAGCAGGTTTACTTCCGCGGTGGCCAGTGCACCGCCGGCGTTCAATTGGGCCGACATCTTATTCTCCTTGTTCAGGCTTCTGGCCCAGTTCGGCCAGCTTCTCGGTGCTGCGCAGCACGTCATTCAACAAATCTTCCAGCTTGTCGTTGCCGGCCAGCTTGTTGCGCAGGTCGGCCAGCTTGTTGCGCGCTTCCAGCAACTGGCGCAGCGGTTCCACCTGCTCCACTACGGACTCAGGGCGGAAGTCCGAAATGGACTTGAATTTCAGGTCGACGCCGAACTGGCCTTCGCCGCCCAGCTCATTCGGCACGCGGAAGGCAGCGCGCGGTTCCACGCCCTTCATCACTTCGTCGAAGTTGTCGCGGTCGATGTTGACGAAGCTGCGATCCTTCAGGCGCTTCTTCTCCACCTCGGAATTGCCGCCGAAATCGCCGACAACCCCCATCACAAAGGGCAGTTCCTTGTTTTCGATTGCGTCGCCGATTTCCACGTCATAGGTCATCTGGACCCGTGGCGGACGGATTTTCTGCAGGCGCTTCTGGACGCTTTCGCTTTTGGACATGGCTTCTCCTTCTTTGGACTTGGTGGTTATTTCAGTGCGCCGAATGGGTCGGCGCTAGGGGTCGATACAGGTGGTTTCACCGCCTGTGCCCTGCTACGGACAGCGTTGGCAGCGGCATTGGCGGTGCTATTGCTGCTGGTGCGGGTTTGCGGCTTCTTGTCGCTGTTTGGCACCAGCACGGTTTCGCCCAGGCTTTCGCGCAGCAGCTTGGCCAGGTCTTGCGATTCGGTACGGATGGAACCGGACAGGTTGTTCTGGCGGCTCAGGTCCCCCAGGGCACGGGTGGACAGGCGCAGGCCGGAAATGGCGATGATGCTGTTGGCCAGCTGGTCGGACGGATCGCGCACCAGGATTTCCTGGGCACTCACGATCGCTTCGCCATATTGCCCTGCGTCATAGCGGGACTGGGCGATGTTCACCCATGGCGATTTATCGGCGGGATATGCGGTGGCGGTTTCCTTCCACAGGGTGATGGCCTGCTCTTGTTTACCGGCCACCTTGGCTTCGGTAGCACGGGCCAGCATGTCTTCCAGCTTCGGCTTTACCGGAGCGGCGACTTTAGGTTCCATGGTCTGGCAGGCAGACAGGGATGCAGCGATTGCTGCGATGCACAAAACGCGGGAGATAACAGTGATTTTCTTCATAACTAACCTCATCGAACGGACAAATAGCTTTTTTACAATAATTGCGTCGGACGAACGTTAGCAGAAAAAAAATATTACCTACGCACAATTGAATCTCACCAATTTCCACATCCCCGCGCACGATTGAGCCTTTTAATACAGGCTTTTTCAGGAAGTGTTATTGTTCTGGCACTTACCAGAAAACAATTATCAGAAGGATCATAGATGGCCAGCAAAGTGTTATGGGGGGAAGGACTGTTTCTGCGCCCCCAGCATTTCCAGCAGCAGGACCGCTATCACGAGCACCGTTTGCATCGCAGCGTAAAGGCCGTGCACCCGTATGCCTGGGGCGTCGATCGCCTGTCGATCGACATGGAAGCCCTGGCGCATAACACGCTGCGCCTGCTCGAACTGTCGCTGGTATTGCCGGACGGAGAATTGATTGAAGCGCCCGGCCACGACAACCTGCCGGAAGCAATTGACCTGGGCCAGCTCGCGCAATCGCAGCACAGCGTGACCTGGTATGCCGCCCTGCCCGTGTTCAAGCATTTCGGCGGGAACTTCGCACAAGCGGGCCAGCCGTCGAACGGCGCCCGCTTCTCGCAGGCCAATGCCGACACGCCCGACCTGTACACGCAAGCGGCGCAAGCCGAACTGGCCTATCTGAAAAAATCGCTGCGCCTGGTGTCCGACGCCGAACCGCGCGAAGGCTATGTGTGCCTGCCGCTGCTGCGCCTGCGCCGCCTGTCCACCGGCGGCTTCGAGCTCGATCCGGGCTTCGTGCCGCCGAGCCTGACCATCCGCACCGCGCAGCCCCTGTTCCTGCAACTGCGCCGCCTGCTCGATGCGCTGCAGGCCAAGGTCAATGCGCTGTACGGCCACCACCGCGAGCCAAGCCGCAACGTGATTGAATTCCGCAGCGGCGACATGTCGACCTTCTGGCTGCTGCATACCGCAAGCACCGCCTTCGCCTCGCTGTCGCACTATTACCATAATCCGGAGCTGCACCCGGAACGCCTGTACGAACAGCTGCTGTCGCTGGCCGGCGCGCTGATGACGTATTCGCGCAGCTGGTCGCTGTCCGACCTGCCGCCCTACCGCCACGACGACCCGGGCCCGGCGTTTTCGCAGCTCTACATGATCGTGCGCGAACTGCTGGACACCGTGATCTCCTCGCGCTACTTCGCCATCGCCCTGTCGCAGCCGAAGCCGGCCCACCACCGCGGCATGCTCGATTCCGGCAAGATCAGCGAAGACACCACCTTCTACCTGGCTGTCGGCGCCGAAATGCCGGCCGTCGAACTAGTGGAAGTGGTGCCGCTGCGCTTCAAGGTCGGCGCACCGGACGACGTCGAAAAGCTGGTGCTGTCGGCCATGCCGGGCGTGCGCCTGGCGCACGCTCCGCAAGTGCCTGCCGCTGTGCCGGTGCGTCCGGACACCTGCTACTTCACCCTGGACTCAAAAGGCCCGCTGTACGAGCGCATGCTGCAGGCCCAGTCCATTGAAATCTATGCCCCATCCGGCATGCGCGAATTGCGTCTTGAATTGATTGCTGTGAACTCCTGAAACAGAGCAGAACATGAACACCATCGCCCCACCTTCACTTATTGCCGAACCAATCGCCGCGCCAACCACCAACGGTAGCCTGCTGGACATGATGTACGACGGCTTCTACGCCCTGTTCATGCTGAAGAACGGCAGCGCCCCGCAGGACCACGCCGAATTCCAGTCGCGCATGACGCGCTTCCTGGACGACTTCGGTCGCAACGCGCGCAAGAAGAACGCTTCCGCCGACGATATCGACGCCGCCAAATACGCCTTCTGCGCCGCAGTCGACGAGATCATCCTGCGCTCGCACTTCTCGATCCGCGACGCATGGGAACTGAAGCCGCTGCAACTGACCCTGTTCGGCGACCAGCTCGCCGGCGAGAACTTCTTCAACCGCCTGGACGCGCTGCGCACGCGCAGCAGCGAACACGTGGAAGCGCTGGAAGTGTTCCATATGTGCCTGCTGCTCGGTTTCCAGGGCCGCTACATCCTGGAAGGCTCGGAGAAACTGGGCTACCTGACCAGCCGCCTGGGCGACGAAATCGCCCACATGAAAGGCCGCCGTCCAGGCTTTGCACCGCATGCCGAACGTCCCGACCAGGTGATGCACAAGCTGCGCAGCGACCTGCCGCTGTGGGTGCTGTGCTCCGTGTTCGCACTGATTTCCGCGCTGGCGTATATCGGCCTGCGCACTTCGCTGTCCAGCCATACGGCGCAGCAGGTGAGCGCCTATAACGACGTGGTGCGCATGGCGCCGCGCCAGGCCCACGTTACCATTACCCTGCCGTGATGCGGTCGCTGTTTGGGACAGGCCTGGCCCAGCACGGCCGCCTGTTGACGCTCTCCAGCGCCCAGGAATCCGGCTTGCCGGAAAGCCTGATGGCGGAACGCTTTGTCGGCCGCGAAGGCGTGAATGAACTGTTCTGCTTCGACGTCGATGCGCTCAGCACATCCACCAGCCTCGATCTCGGCCAGTTCATCGGCGAAGAACTCACCATCCGCCTGCTGCAGCCGGATGGCAGCCGCCGTTCCTGGCACGGCCTGTGCACGCAAGCCAGCTGGCTTGGCGCCGACGGCGGCGTGGCACGCTACCGCCTGCGCCTGGAACCGGCGCTGGCCTTGCTGCGCCTGCGCCGCGACAACTACATCTTCCAGGACAAGTCGGTGCGCGACATCGTGCAGGAACTGCTGGCCGACTACACGCAGCTAAGGCTCGATTTCGATGTCTCGCAGGCGCTGGCGCCGCGCGCCACCACCACGCAATACCGCGAAAGCGATTTCGATTTCCTGTGCCGCATCCTGGCCTCCGAAGGCCTGAACTGGCGCTTCGAACATGACCAGGACGAGCAGGCTACGCAGGACGGCCAGTCGCGCCACCGCGTTGTGGTATTCGACAGCCAGGCCGCGCGCCCTGCCGTGCAAGCCCTGCGCTTCCACGGCGTGCGCGCCACGGAACGCGACGACTCGATCGACCAGTTCGCTGCGCGCCGCGCCATCGCCCCCAACGCCATCAGCATCGCAAGCTGGGACCCGGCACAGGTGTCGGCGCCAGCCGCCGAGCAAACCAGCAATCTCGATGCCGGCGAACTGCCATCGATGTCCATTTACGACGGCAGCGAGGAACGCAGCTACACCGCCAGCGGAGAGGCCGACGGCCACAGCCTGCTGATGCTGCAGGCTGCCGAACTGGCGAACAAACAATTTACCGGCGAAGGATCGGCACGCCGCCTGGCAGCAGGCAGCAACTTCGCGCTGACCGGCCATGAACGCTTCGACGGCGATGAATTCACCACGCTGTGGGTCGAGCACGAAGCCCGCAACAATTTCACGCCATCGCTGAAAGCCGGCCCAGGCGTGGCTCCCGGCACTTACCGCAACCGCTTCGCCTGCGTGCGCTCCACCGTGCCGCTGGTACCATCCGCCACGGCCAAGCGCCTGCAAGGCGCCGCACTCGGAGCGCAAACGGCATTGGTGGTCGGCTTGCCTAATGCAGCCAACACAACGCAACGCGGCCAGCAGATCCGCATCCAGTTCCCATGGCAACGCGGCGCGGGCGCCAATCCGGGCGGAGCCAATCACAACACGGACACGGAAGGCAATGCGCCCGGCGACGACAGCTCCGGCACCTGGGTGCGCGTCTCCGAAGCCCTGGCCGGCCCGAACTTCGGCACGCAATTCACGCCACGCATCGGCACCGAAGTGCTGGTCGACTTTATCGAAGGCGATATCGACCGCCCTATCGTGGTGGCCCAGCTTTATACCGGCAGCGACCGCCCGCCCTTCTCGGCCGGCGTCGACTCCAGCGCCAACCACGCCGGCGTGATTTCCGGCATCCACAGCCACGCCCTCGATGGCAGCGGCTATAACCAATGGGTGCTGGACGACACCAGCCAGCAATTGCGCATGCGCCTTGCCAGCAGCACCGCCGCCAGCCAGCTGAATCTCGGCTACATTGTGCACCAGGCGCCCGATTCCGCCACGCGCGGCGCGCATCGCGGCACCGGCTTCGAACTGCGCACCGATGCATGGGCTGTGCTGCGCTCCGGCGAAGGCTTGCTATTGACCACCAGCCGCCGCGGCGCGCAAGGCAGTGGCATCAGCTCGACCCAACTCGAAGCCGACGACGCCATCGAACGCCTGCGCTCCAGCCAGAAGCTGGCCGAAAGCCTGGCCAAGCCTGCCGCCCAGCAGCACGCCCTGTACAGCACCGACGCCATCAAGGCGCAGCAGGACATGCTCAAGCAGCTCGACCCGAAACAGGACGGCAAGTACGCCGGCGCGGTCAACGGCCACACCGCCCAGCGCGCACAAGACGGAGCCCGCGACTTGGATTCCACCAAGCCGGTGGAGCGTTTCGGCGGCGCCGTCGCCGTGATCGACAGCGTGGACAGCATCAACTTCGCCACGCCCGCCTCCACCCTGCTGTTCGCAGGCGAACAACTGCACTGGACCAGCGGCTCCGACCTGCACCTGACGGCCGGCCAGACCTATTCCAGCGTCGCCGCCAACGCCGCCACCCTGTTCACGCGCGAAGGCGGCATCAAAGCCATCGCAGGCAATGGCGACGTTTCGCTGCAAGCCAACACCGGCGAGCTGGAAATTCTCGCAGACAAAGAGGTCGTGGTCCTGTCGGTCAACGACGGCATCGAGGTCAAGGGCAACAAGAAGATCGTGCTGCATGCCGGCCAATCCTCTATTGTGCTGGAAGGCGGCAATATCACCTTCGCCTGCCCGGGCAATTTCACGGTCAAGGCGGCCAAGCACGATTTCCAGGGCGCAGCCAGCGCCGGCACGACGCAATCCCCACTGCCAGACGGGCTGGTAACACTCCCCGCCGCGTTCAAATCAGAAGCGGGCCCGCACAGTCTGCGCTTTGCATTTGCCGGCGCAGACGATTTAGCCAACAAGATGGGATTAGTAGGCAAGCCATATCGCATTGAAGACGCTAAAGGATCGGTCTTGGCGCAAGGCACGGTAGGCGAAGATGGACGATTGCCGCGCCAGGACTTTTCCAGCCAACATGACCTGCTGCTGGAACTTGGCACCGACGATTGGCGCCCATTCACAGTTCAAAATGAAGACGACGCGTCTTTCAGCCTCGACCAGATCGAGGCAGAGGAAACAGCTGAAGACCCATACTACGATCGTCTAAATCATGGATCCGAATCGTTGCACCTTCCAAGCGCACTCTTGGCAAAGTTGATCGAAGATCCACAAGGAGAGGAATAGTTTCAATGATTTTGAAGAAATTTAGCCCGGCGCTTCTCGCGCTCGCGCTGGCTATGTCATTCGCAATGCCCGCGCCAGCACTTGCAAAGGCCGCGTCCCAGATCATACCGTCGACAAAGCAAGGCCTTCAAAAGTTTCCGCAATTTGGCGGCAATCTCATTTTGATCGCAGGAAGCTACCAGGATGTCACTTCGTACAATCGCAGCTTGACCTTTTACTTCACTGACAGAGATGGTACTACTTGGGATCACGTTCCAATCTATGACGTCGAAGTAGGCAATACGCTGACTTGGACCAGCATATCGTCCGGAGAAAAAACCACTGCTGATGCGATCCTCGTCATCAATAACGATGCAGCCTACCTCGTCATCGCCGAGCGCCCCGCAAAAGGCCAGATCAACGCGACGTGGTTCAAGTTGATCGAAGCAGACGGTAACACAAACGACGGGCCCGCACACCAATTCGTCAAGATTGGCATACATAACCACGCCCGATCCAAGAGCATTGAAGAGGTCTTGAAGACCGAATCAATCCTGAAACCAAACAAGTAATAAATCATGGCAGCCCGATTCGTTAGCGCAAAGTATGACGTGAAAACGCGCACGGTAGATTACGCATCAAGCGATGGAACACATTTGCTGCGCACCGGCGGCACCGTCGCCTGGCGATTCAATAATCCAGGCAATCTGCGCCCCACCGGCAACCTGAAGCCCATCATGGGTGCAATTGGCGTTGGAACTACAGAGGGTAACGGTTCGTTCCTGATTTTCGCCAGCTATGAGGAGGGCCGTGCGCAAAAGAAAGCCCTGCTGCGTAGGAAGTATAACAATCGTACAATTTATACGATGCTGGCCGGCGTTCCGGATAAAAAAGGCAAGCTGGTTGAAGGCTATGCACCGGAGGAAGACAATAACGATCCGCTGGCATATGCGCAGGCGATTAGCGATCATTCCGGCCTACCGACAACAACGAAATTGTCCGATATCTCCGATGCGAAACTCGAGTCCGTACTTGACGCAATGGAGAACAAGGAAGGTTTCCACGGTATGAAGAAAACCCGGAAAGAGAAACTCATCCCTACAACGACTGTAACGATCTCTGACGGAGCATTGCCTAAACCGGACGTCCCTGCACGCGTGCAGATTGGGGACAAGACTTACGAGCAAAAGACAGACAAGCACGGTCAGTTGCCCCGGATAGCGCACACCGAACCGGGGACGACGGTCAAGGTTCATGTCCCGAATAACAAAGGCGAATGGATTGAGGCACTGGTATTTGCGATGAACCCGACGTCGGCTGCATTCGTCCTGTTCCACGATCTTCTGTCTTACTCAGGCACCAGCGCGCCAAAGGTTGCACCGCGGCCTGAACCTAAAGCTAAACGGACGCCGATCAGGCACATCGTGGCCCGCAAAGAAACGCTAGGCAAGATTGCGGAAAAATTCGAAACTACCATCCCAGAAATCCAAAAGGACAATCCCGAAATCACGGATCCCGGCAAGATCTACGTGGGTCAAGTTATCGGCATTTACGGCCCGGTAAATTCTTTGCCGTCTGCACCGCAGCCACCTGCTCGCCCCTCCGGCAAAAAGGAGAAGCCTACGGCAACTGCGACGGAAACCGCTCGCAGCAAAAAAGGCGAAGGCGCGCCAATCGCGGTAGTACCAGTAAACCAGAAGGAAGCGCCATGGATGGTCTCGGCTATTTCGGAAGCAAAGACCTGGGCAGGAAAGAAAGAGAGTGTCATCACAAAGACGTCGAACTACCACAAGAAGATCGGGGGATCTGGGAACATGAACTCCACACCCTGGTGCGCATCGTTCGTCAACTTTTGTCTGAAAGAGTCAAAAACGCCATTTGAGGCTAGCCAATCGTCCCAATTCCCAACATCATCGAAGAAGTTCGTCAAGATCGCTAAACCAGTTTATGGCGCGCTGATGGTGATGAGAAATTACGTTAAGGCCACGGGAAAATTCGCCGGTACGGGGCACGTCACTTTCGTGTATGCGAAAGATAAGAACGGAAAAATCGCCGGGCTCGGCGGTAACCAAAGCGACTCCATCAAGCTTTCAGGCTATGCGCCCAGTGGGGTTTCATCGGAGTTCACATTGGAAGGTGTAGAAATGGAACAGCGATTCCATGCTTTTTATATTCCTGCGACATACGTAGAATACGCCCGAAATCAGGAAGACTTGGCTGTTGTCAACATCGATGCCGCGAACAAAGCATTATTGAAGGTAGAAGTCGCTTCTGCCGCGAACGAAGGGACGCGTTAAAAATGAAATTTAAGCAGCTATCGATCGCTGGCCTGTTAGCGGCCATGCATATGATGGCCCAGGCCGGCTCGCCAGAAGGTTTGCAGCTGGTTGTTCTGGGCACGCCTGGCGCCACAGGCTATAAAGTCAAGGTAGAGCAGTTTTTTACTGCTTATGATGCTGATCCTACTGGATTCGATTGCGACAATCGGCAGCTAAACATTCAGAATACTGTTCAGAAATCACTGAAAGCGATTACGCCTGATCTGGCTTTAGCAGCTGTATCGGATCTCAAGAAACGGCTCTCCTTCTCCAAAGCGATTTCGAAGTATCGCGATAGCGATCACGAGAGGGGATTTGACGGGGCCCTCTTGTACGACGCCAAAGATGGGAAGCTCGTTTTCTACGGCATATCGGCATGGGACAAGAAACCAGTTCAAAAGGCCGAGTTGTCCACAAGTGAATTAGACGACAAGCGCAAATTCAATCTCGCCATCTGCAGAGCGTTGCATATGCCGGTGCTGCAGGCACCTTAATTCGCCCCAGGATTCGCTTTTGTGTACCTAAGCAAGAGATTACTACTCGTCATATTCATGACGTCTGTGCCGTGCGTCGCCGTTGCTGGGCCCGCGGATAATGCTCAGCGTGAAAGCGAAGCATTGACGGAACGGATCAAGCAAGGCGATGACGGTAAGGAACGATGGACTCGCATCTCACTCTATTCGGATTCTGAAGCAGCGGAAGAATTGGTTATGCCCTTGGTCAAGAGCGCCGAATTGACGATGAAGCTTGATCCGGTGCGTGGATATCTTGAATTCAGTACAGTGGGCATCAGGCAAGCCTACGCCATCGCCACTCCGCGCGATACCAAACGTACTGTCTGCCCCAAGTACAACCTACGAGTAATCGATGCATCTGCAAAACACGCAGTGCTGCGGCGGGTTTGCAACGAATACGAGTTTCGCCCCAATCGATTCGTATCCAGCGTCGACTATTTTATCTACGACGCAGAGACTGCCACCATGCGCATGATTTGGCATAACGAAGCCACAAAAAAAGGCTCACCGCTTCCTGTTGCAAAACCGGTTCCAATGGTTCGGGTACTCCCCAACGGTTACCAATTTGACTGGAAGTCGCAAGCCCCCAGCAATTCGGAAGGTCCGACCGAGATCCATACGAGCTACGTACGAAAAACCATCGATGGCGCACGCAACCTGATTTGTACCGATAACACTGCGCCGAAAGGCGATGGCACCGAAGCGGGATATTGCGAAGGAGAACGTCCCCCACTCGTCAAAAGATAGGTGGGAGATGGGCATCGACCGTGACCAAACTCATTTATTCAAAATCGTACTGACCGATAGCATCTGAAATGAAAACAGTGTTCGCCGCCTGCCTTCTAGTCGCAACCGCGAGCCCAGGCTTCGCATCGGATGATCCCAAATCGAAGCCAAGATGCGACAGCACTCCCTGTGCAAACACTCTTACTGGTGAAGAGCCAAGCGACATCGCGCAGCGACATACCGATGAATTTAACGCGATGACACGAGCCAGCGATGATGACAGGAAGCGCTGGTCTCGCTTTGTGATCTATGCGGATTCGACCGCCCCAGAGGATCTTAGGCTCGTAATACATAAGAAAAGCGGGCTGACAATCGAGCTGTTCCCGACTAAAGGGAACTTGAAGTTCAGTCGCCCTGGAGTGACTCAGACCTTTCATATCGCAGCACCAAGAAGAAGTGCAAACGATCCATGCCCTGAATATGATCTGAAGGTATTAGACGCTTCCGCCGATCATGCGGTCATCCGAAAAACCTGCCCGGTCTTTGAATACCGCCCGGGGAAAATGTATCGTGGTTACGAATATTATCTGTACGATCAAAAAAGTTCGACCATGCAGCAAATTTGGGCTGCTTCCGCTATGGAAAATGTGCAGCAATTGCTACTGCCAAAACCCGAGCCCGTAGTTACGAAGACTCCGGATGGGTTTCGTTTTAAATGGAAGAGCGAGGCTCCAGGTTCAACCGGCGCAGGAACAACATACAACAACATCTACACGCACGTTCGCGAAAGGAATGGTGACATCGTACTCGCATGCAGAGATTTGTCGGCCCCGAATGGCGAGGAAGCCGGCGGAACTTGCGCGCAGTAACCAAGTGGGCAGCAGCCGAAGAAAGTGGACTACCTCAAGCATCTCGAAACAATATGGAAAGAAGTGTATGTTGAAAAGCGCTGATGTGAAGACAATACTGCTCACCGCTTTCATGACTGCCTTTTCGGCGCATGCAGCCGAACCGAATGACTTCGGCTGCATGTCAGGCACCAAGGCACAGCGACCTGGCACTTCCCTTTGCCTACCCGGCAGAACACTCACGCTTGACTACCGGCCGAAAGCTCGCACGGTCAACATCGAGATCAACGGCAACTCGCACCTGGTTGAGCGGATTGACAGAAACTTTGGACCAGAATTGATTGGCATGGAAGAGTACATCCGCTTCCTGCCATTGGCATTACAGCCCTATCTGTCCCGCAATGTGGTCCTGTTCAATTCTGTAGTTCGCAGCAGCGGTGGCGAGGGCATGGGTCAGTGCGGATCGGGGGCCGAAGTATTTGTGAATGCATTGGGTATCACCGGTGCACAAGTCAAAGTGCTTGGCAGGGTTCAAGTCGAGAGCTGCTACCGCTCGATCGTCCCATACAAGGCGGAAGAGGAAGAGACCGGCTTTTCCGAATACACGGTCCAGGACGGCCGCCTGGCGATCAGGTTCACGAATTACCCGGATGTAGAAGGAAGGCCGACAGGACTATTCTCCAAGGACTTTCGCCAGCTTGAATTC